>BNJS01003522.1_pt1 | contig 100778 bp, 182 predicted proteins | sample 8540461 | NCBI WGS metagenome assembly BNJS01 (sample SAMD00202454, study PRJDB9452) | human saliva metagenome | isolation source: human saliva | place: Japan | reverse complement strand
GAGCGAACCAGTCGTGGGCGGTGCTGGCCCCGTTGGGTTAACGATAATTGGCGTTGACGGTGCCCGTGAACCTGTTCGTTGATGCCCTCGGAGTCGCCGTGACTGAACCAACCGTGCAGGTCGACGACCTGCGGATCGATCGATTAGCGGAACGATCCTGGGTGAGACGCCCTCCACCGTGGAGCAGGGCGAGATTAAGGCTCGTAAAGTCCAGTTTTGGGAAGTCTGACCCTGTCCTGCTGGGTGCGTCGCGCCCGGTCTGGAACTGGCGGCGGGGAAACGGCGGCGGTGCTGGACACGCGTCGTGCGCGTTGCCACGATGGCCGGTTGGTCTCCCACGGGCTGCGAGAGCTGCGGCCGCCGCGTCGCTGCCTTGGCTGGACCAGGACCCGAAGCCAGTGCGCTGCTGACCCGCCGCATCGCAGTTACCTGATGACGGAGTTGTCCTTGCGCAGGATCCGCGTGCGGGATGCGCCAGCAGCTCCGCGAGCGAGGGCTCTGGAGGTCTTTCCAGACTGCCGACGGCCCGCGATTTCCTGAACCGTTTCCCGGCTTGGAGACTGTCGGGCCGGGCGGCGGCGGCGGGTGGCGCTGGCCCGCGCCTGGCGCACGCCGGCGGGCTCGCTGCTGGTCAGCGCGGACGCACCGACCGCCGAGACCGACCCGATCGAGCCGTCGACGCCCGCCCTGGGTCTGGTGGAACGCAGCTCGTGGCAGAACTGGACGCCACCCTGCTGGTGATCGCCCGGCGCGGTGGCGGCGCGCTGATCAGCCAGTGCGAGATGCGCGACGGGGCGCTCTACGACGGCGACCCGGCGCGGGGTGCGACGTAACCGCAGGACCGCGCGGGAGCGCCGCCGGAACGGCGGCAGCACACGAGGACGCGGGAGCCCGTGTTGATGCGTGCGGTCGACCGCCGGCGGCGGGCGCGCGAGCAGCCGAATCGTGACCGGCCTGGACCTGGACGTTCTCGAAGAGGCGGTGGCGTTGACGCCCGTCCGGGTCGGGCAAAGTCGACGGTGGCGCAGACCCTCACGTCCGGGCTCTGGCCGCGCCGCGACGGCGGGTGACCGTGGCCGGGACGGCGCCGGCGCGACTGGACGACTGGCCCCGGTCGGCGCGCAGGAACGATCAGGTGGGTGCGCAGGGATCACGCGACCTCGGTCAGACCCAGCGCGGTGGTCGCTCGGGCGGTCCCTGGCGCGCGCCCGGAGGCGTTGCGGCTTCGGCGCGGGCGAGGGCGGGCGATATCGAGGGCGCGCCTGGTCGGGTTGCCACCCGGCTGGGAAACCCGCCATCCGCAGACAGCGCTGTCGGGAGCCGGCGCAGCTGACGCCGACGATCCGCCCGGGTCCTGGTCTCCGCTCGGCTGCTGGTGCTCGACGAGGTGACCACTCCAGCCTGGGACGCAGCCACCGCGACGTCATCTGCGAGGTCCTGGCGGGGTCCGGAAACCGCACATCCCCATACTGGTGATCACCCGCGACCCGGCGTTGATCGCCCGCTGGATCAGGAGGTCAGGCTCAACGGCTAGAGCCGGTTTCAATGGTATCTGGCTGGGGAATTATTACGCCGGGGTTCGACGGCTGCGCGATGTCATTGAGTATGCGGGGTTTGAGCCACTGCGGAACTGGGCACGAGAACGAATCGCGCAGTAGCTTCCGGTCAGTCCGGAGCATGCTGGCGTTTGTTCACACTTCAGAGTTGCGTGCAAAGTCGAGTGAATTGGGAAAGCTCGGCGACGTATTCCGCGAGCACCTTCCATTTAGAAACCGTTTTCCCTCACTGGAACGGGCGCGCTTGGTGCAAAATGAGCGAACACACTCCGCTGCCCGCTCCGCGAAAGTGTCGCGATCAACCGCCCATGGGTATCAAACGATGCGGTGCATGTCAGCCAGTAACGATCACCTGTTCCGGACCGCGCGTCAGCGAATTGGAAATATGCTTATATATGTTGCAGTTCGGTACTATGCAGCCTCCGCCAGACATCCTGGACAATACCGCGGTCCAGCTTTCGCACATGGGCGTCGCAGGTTCGAGCGATCGCCACGGCTCTCCGGTCCCGATCTGATGGGTTCCGCACCGATGCCGCACCCGCGGCCTCACGTCATTACGAGCACTGTCGCATTATGTTCATCGAAGATTCTTCAGCGTACCGTTGCCGGTCACCGGATCAGATATCTCCGGGTAAGTACGACTCTAAGCAATGAACTCAAGCGTCATGCCCCGCCAACAGGGGAGCAATTCCGACCCGTCCACCCAGCGCAATTCCGTCAGCTCGCCGGGCCATTGCTTCGAAGTCGATCGCACCTCAGGAGAAGTCGGTCAGGTTTCCCGTCCTCACGCGTCGGGGTGAAACCCTCGTGCCAGCCAGGAGCGAGGACTGCACCACGGCGCGGCGTTGATGCTCGTCGGGCTGCGGGTAATGGGCCAGCGCTCCTCAACGTCGAACTTATCGGTCGCGAGCAGACCTCCTCTCCTCAATACTCCGGGTCAGACTGCCTACCGGGGCAAAGAATTTGATAGCCCACTGCGACCAGGTAAGAGCTCAACGGCCGAAATAACCCGTAGACACCCGGCGGGAGCCAGCAGCATCCGCCGGGCCATCACTTCGTCGAGCCAGGCACCGGCAGAACTCCGCGTCCTCAGCCCCCACCAGAATGGTGCCACCTGCTCCGTTGGAGAAGGCGCTCAGTCTCAGCACCGCTTTCTCGACCCCGCTCTTGACCTCTCCGCACACGCTGCCGTCCGTACCAGGCGAAGTCGCTCCACGAGCTCACGTAGCTCTTTCTCATCCGCCACTTCCCGCCCAGCTTCCCGCCAACACCCTGGGAGTTATGTGGAGAAACTGAGAACTGGTTGATTAACGCCCTTCCCCGTAACTGAGTGAGCCCCGAGTTCAAGAGGTCCTCATTCACCTGTTTCCTTGCATCCATCATCGCCTCAGGTGCGCTATAAACAACAAGCAAAACGGATCCACACCTTCACCTCCCGCCAGCACGTGACCATTAAGTCACATATTTTCTCGGGTGGACATGGACGGTGTTCAAAGGCCTTGGCGGATCCCACAGGACGCATGCTGCTCAACCGGCTGTTCGCCGAGAAGGGACTACTAAAAGGAACTGGAAGGACTGAAATGACACGGTTCATCGCAAAACACCTGCACATCCTGGAAGAAGCAGGTCTGAGTGACCACTGGCCGCGACAGGCCACGCGTCAACGGCACTTCATCAGCCATTCGATCCGCAGATCCATACCCGCTGGATCGACAAATACACCGCCCATGAGCATCGCTCTGATGGAGCTGAAATCAGATCCTGGAGGACTCCGCAGCCACCACGGTGCGCATCTTCATCAAGGCTGCTCCAGAAGCAATCTGAGGGGCCATCCCACGAGCGAATTCCTGTCCCTTTACTTCTATGGATTCCAGCATCGGCGACCACGGAACCCGGCTCACCGTCGTCTATCATCGATGACGCTCCCTGGTCGACGGGAGGTGCTGGAAGCGGACCCTATCCCACAGATTCGTGATCACCTGGCGTTCGCTCTATCACCCACCTTCACGGCGGGCGAACCTGCCAGCCGCGTCACCTGGCTCATCAGACCCCAGGAAGACGGCCATTGCTGTCTCACGGCGATCCGCGACCGCCTGATGAAATACCCACGAACACGGCCAGACGTCGGAGCGGCCTGGATGTTCGTATAATGGCCTCAAAACGGTTTGTGGAGACTGAGGGAGAGCTGGTGATCCCAGGGCTGATGACCGCAAGTCTTGCAGCCAGCAGCAGAGCCCGTGGCTCCGGGCTCGCCGGAAGAGTCCCGGGCTATCAAAACAGTAATGACTGGTCGAGACAACGCCTGCCTCCAGATGGGAACGTAGGTTTGAGGCATGCAGATCGAGACATTCGTGAGCTGTTGCGTCGCTACCCGGTGGTGGCGGAGGGTTCCCTTGGAACAGCCAGAAGAGTTCACCCGGGCGGGGCATGGTCCAGGTGAAATTCCACGGCGGCGGCGAGGGAGGCCGGGATGGCCCTCGGCTCTGTTCGACCAGAGCCTGGCGAGGTCGCGCAGTGGAGGGAAGGCATCTCGAACAGTTCGTCAATAGCTGGGCGATTGAGGAGCCACCTGGAAAAATTGACATCGAGCAAGAGCTGATCGGTGGTGCGGCGATCGGCTTCGCCATGCCTCACAGCAGGTTCCACCCCGCTGTGGGGATCAGCTCACTGAGGATTCATCAATTATGGGGTTTGGCGATCCGAGCACTGGCCAGATCGATTCTGAAACGGCAACGATCGGCGGACCGCAGCCCAGAGAACGTCGCGAGACTACGAGGCAGACCTGCATCAATCTGGCGAACTCTCACCCATGCCGCTGGTCAAAGCCCTTCCACACGGCCCCGACGTAGTAATGCCACCCACGCTCCTGAGCTACAGTTCGCCGCGCACACCGAGGGTGCTGGCCGTGCTCTGAACCACTACCAGCACCACGGGACCTCCGTGGCTGGTGATTCCAGCCCTGCGGAATGACCTGTTGCTCCTCAGCATCGGCCTCGCCTGCCTGGAGCCCGCCTGCTGGATGATCTCAGACCCCTCGTCGATAGTCGAGGCATTCATCGGTCCACAAAGCTGGTTGACGGCAGGTGGCGCAGTATCTGCCCCAGCTTCACCGGAGATCCAGCGCCGCCCACAGCAGTACTGGAAACTCAGGCCAGACGCAACGCCACGTGAGGAAGTTCGGAGCACAACTGAAGTTCTCCCCGAAGCAGCGGACTACATCGCTTTGGTTTCGAGGCGGCTGTGAAGGACGACCGCCTTCACGTGGACTGCACCGTCTCCTGCGACCTGGAGTACAGCATTCCGCTCGTGGGACGGAGGTGTTGGGTTTCCGCGTCTCCGACACCCGGCTGTACATCGTGTGGTTCAGGCATCTCATGGCGCATCTGCCCCATCTGGTGACTGACGAGGACGCCATGCCGACCCGTTGGATCACGTCTCTCGGGAAACCTTCCGGGAAGGACCTGAGGGTCATCACGCCGACATGGCGATCGACCTTTGACCGCTGTCTCACCGGCCTGTGGGCCCCATAAAAGTCACGTCTCTGATGGGATCGCCGTCTCGCAAACCAGGGACGGCTGGCGGTCACGGTTGGATCAGTGATGGGTCGTTTTCAGGCGCTCGGCGGCGATGAGTCCACCTTTTCCCTGGCGTCGTCTTTGCTGCCGGAAATTCGGATCACCCTCGCGACCCTGGGCGTCAGAACCACGACCGCATGGGTGCGTCCCCGAACCCGAGGGCGGGACCGACGGCGATTATTATGAGGTCAGCGCCATCCGCACGCCTTCGCGACCCCGTGACTCAGGTTGTCACTTAGATTCTCATCTGCGGTCTCGCTGCGAAACCGACCACGAGGTCGTCCGTTCTCGCCTCGGGGCGGGTCTGCGACCAGTCCAGCCCGGGATGTCGGGGTTCTCCACCAGAGTTGATCACCGGCGGCGGGACGGGGCCTGTCCTGGGCGTCGTCGTCCGAAAACCGTATGTTCTTGATCTTCGCGGTCAGAGACGGTGGCCTTGACCGTGACCGCGACCGCAGCGACCGTGATGGCAACGTCGGCGTCAACAGAGGTGTCGCGACGTCGTTAAGTTCAGGGCCATCGGTCACCAGGACCACCTCGACAGAGAGTCGGAAGCTGGACGGGAGCCGCGGCATCGACGTGCGCCTGGCAAGGTGACGCGCGCCCCACGGATCGCTGCGGCGCGCGATGGCGCAACCCTGCCGCCGGAGGAACGGTTCCCGAGGAACCGCACCGGAATCGGTTCGCGGGTGCGCCCGCCGAGACCACCATGACCATCAGTCCGTGGGTCCTGCCCTCGACGTCAGGCTCTCCGGCAAAGGTACGAGCCTCGGTGACGATCGGTCGGTCTCAGGGCGGCCTCCCGATCCAGGTCGCTTGCCCGTCAGGCGCGGGTCGGGGTGGGCACCGTCAATCCACGGCGACGCAGCGTGGCGACGTTCTCCTGGGTGTGGGTTGGTACATCTGGGGTGTGCATGGCGAGACCCCGGCATCACGGGCGCATTGGTGGTGAGGATCGTCCCTTGTTGAGCAGGTAATCGGCCATCCCTTACATGACACAGGCCAGCAGATCCGCCGACGCGGGGGCGACCACCACAGGCTCCGCCTTCCCACTCCCCACCGCACGACGTGTTCGTACGCGGCGGGATCAAGCATCGAGCATGAAACGTACCCAGGCAGGTAACCGCCAACGCAGGGCCCAATGAATCGCAGCGCCGCCTCGGTGAGCACCGTCTTAAACCTCGTGCCCGGCCTCCCAGGGGGTACTCTGATGACGAAGGGGCCTTGTACGCAGCGATGGACCAGCCACCCCGACGACGACGCGCGTCGCGGTTCAGCAGGTGTGAGCTCGGGGAGTGTCTGACGTAAGAAGGCCATGATCCCACGTCCCCGGGCACGAGCAGTTCTCGACGCCTCGTCACTTGCCCGGAAGATCCGGCTCGGATGGCCTGAGAGAGGTCAATGGGTGGCCGAGGAGCCTGGGCCGCAACTTGCCCGGCAGAACCCGGCAAAGCACCGCCACCTGCCCGGAACAGGTCGAGGCGCCCAGCAACATCACCCCAGCAGAAATTGGACACAGCAACTCAAGCACCGGACGCGGCGCAGTCAAAATACCAGGTCGGGGAACGCCTCCTCGCCTTGGGTACAGACGGTCCCAGTCTACGAGCCCAGCAAGCGCAGGCATCGAAATGACAGCCAGCACCAGGGCTGGTGGCAGGCTCAATTGAGATACAGACCCACCAAGAGGACAAGCGCCCGAGGGGCAGGTGCGACCAGGACAAGCCGCGATGCGTCCATTCGCGGGATGGAGCACCGCGATGAGCGCCACCGGGATGCTGCCGAGCGGTGGCGCGTCCTCCGGACGACGGCGACGGCAAAATTTCCAGACGGGCCGAGGCCACCGGCACGCAGCATCGTCAGCGACGCGGTACCGCAGCCGAAACGTGCCGACGTTCCCTGCCCTCGAGGCACCGGGAACCACGGCAGCCCCCGACGACCCCGCGGTCGCGGTCAGGATTGAACCAACTCGATCACGTAGCGCCATCTCAAGGCTGCCACCAGGGGTACAGGGCCCGCGAGATACCAGCGCAGGTCAGGCTGCCATGACCAGGAACATCGGGTGGCCCTTGGCGGCGCCACGAAACTGGTCGGGGAGTCGCTGATCTCGGCTGGGCCTGCATGCGCCCATCCATGAGCCATCCGGCACCACGCGGCCTTGACGGTGGCCCCAGACACGACCGTCTGAACGCCGGCCGCCGCCCCAGCAGGACCCCCACGGGTATTTGCCGCACCACCGATACCGGGCCTTCGCTCGCAGACGCCAGGCCCCAGGCGGCCTCCCGCGATGCCTGTCAGAGTTGCTTCGCCCAGCCATGGAAGGCGGGCCACCGCGACGCCACCGTCCCGCGCTAACGGTCGGTGGACGCGCATCGGGAATCCACAGATACAGCGCAGCCTGCAGATCCCCGAAAGCAACAGCGACAAGGTGGGCACCGCGGTGTCGACCCGCGATACCGGCAATCCAAGAGAACATACGGATAAAAGAGCATTGCGCCAACGACCGCTCATCACTGCCATCACACAACTGTCCTTACTCATAGCACCAGAAATCGCAGCACCCCGACCGATCACCTGCGACGACGTGTCGAACCCGATGCCGACAGCCGGACCCACTCACCCGGAGTGGGATGAATGCATCAATGGTCAGGAATTGCGCCAAGACGCTCCCGCATTTTCATGATCGTGGGGGCGCATTATGTTCGTAAATGAAGGTTTCGCCCGCGCCGTCCCAATGCCGGGACCGCACGGGGCGAAGCACCCCGATGCGATACGTGATCAGCTCATTCCACGACATCGTGTGTAGCAGCAGTCGAAGGTCTTGGTGACGGCTTTCTTCCAGTTGCGGTACAGGTGATCGCGTTTGACTCATCCATCTCCGCGCCCCAGCGCCTGTCCTCGGCCAGTTGTCGATGACGTCCTGCTCACGCTCCAGAAGCCGACGGCGTGCCGCGGCGTAGAGCGCGCCGAAGCGCGTGGTCTCACGCGACGACAGGACGCACCACGTCGACGCCGAGCTGGTCGGCCTGGAACTGCATGAGGGGGTGTCGTTGGCGGTCATGCACCGTCGACCTTCAGCTCAGTCAGTTTCACACCCAGGTCGGCTTCCATGGCGTCCAACCTCGCGGTCTGGAAGGCCGTAGCCCTCCAGGACAGCACGGGCGATGTGGCCGCGGTTGACGCAGGTGAGCCCCACCGGCGCGCCGCATGCCGTCGGCTCGCCAGTAGGGGCGAACAGACCCGAGAATGGCGGCTGCGATGCCAAGAGCGCCACCGTTGTGTCCTCGACCGTCGCCGCGGGGTTCGACCTCGGGGGCGAGTCGAACATCCGCGATTGTCGCGCAGCCACTGCCAGCGACCCCCGCCACGGTGGACGTAGACGGGTTCGCGTCTTATGGCACAGCGTCGTCAGCAACCCGTTGGAGGACGTCTCCTGCGGTGTTCATGACGCCGACAACCGGTGCCATAGTGTTCTTCGCCATACCCTTCTCCAGAACAAGCCTGCGAAGGTCGCGGCCTGCTGGTCACCGAGGATACCCGCCACCGGCACACCGGCCAGGAGACCCTGCGGACCTTTTAAAGCAGACCTCCCGGCAGACGACTTGATCTCCAGCATCGACATCGGAATGCCGCATCGGCTGCGATAGCGGGGTCCCAGTCGAGGTCTTGAGGTTCATCAACATGGTACAGGAGGCGTTGGTGACATCGGTGACGTGCACCACACCGTTCACACCCCGGCGGTGGTTCCACAGCGCAGAGTGTCCATGGTGCCCATCACCAGGTCACCGGCCTCAGCGCGTTCCCTGGCGCCCTCGACGTTGTCGAGGATCCATAGCTGGCCCGGCGAAGTGGGTGGCCAGCAACGGCCGGCTGAAACTCCTTGTACCGGTCAGTTCCTCGCCGCTGATTCCTCGACGATCTTTTAGGTGCGGTGTCCTGCCAGACGATGGCGTTGTAGACCCAGGATCACCGGTTTTCCTGTCACGGTGGTCTCGCGCTGGTTGGGCGATACCGACCACGACCGAATCGTTCTTGTTCAACTGCGCCACTGCGAGCTGGGCGACGCGACCTCACGGACGTTGCGAGATCTCCGACTTTCGGCATCGTGCAACTCCACCCAGCGCCGGCGCGGGGAAGATCTGCTCTCGTGTTCTTTCTGTCCGATACGGCGATGATCGCCCTGTCGTGGTCGAAAGACGATCGCGCGCGACGAGGTGGTTCCTGGTCGATGGCGAGGTACGTGTGTGTCGTCGTCGTGATGGTCTCATCGCTGGAACACCGATCCTATCCGGAGTAAAAGAGGGTGGATCACTGCAACTTGGGAAAGGCCGAGAGAGCAGCGCGGGCCAGCAGGCCACCCAGCAGACCGCCGATCGTGGGGCCAACCACCGGAATCGGAGTAGCTCGTCAGGAATCTTGCCTTGCCCTTTGATGGGCGGGAGGCGTGCATGATGCGACACAGGATCCCTGGTGTTGATGGCGTATCCGGTGGGACCCACGAGGACCGGTGACTCGATGACGACGATCAGCGAGGGGCGGACACTCGAACGCACCCAACCACCCGGAGGTTGACCGGATCACCCTTGGTGTTGCGGTGCCAGAGACCCGATGCGATGACCACGAAAACCAGCACGAAGGTGCCGATGATCCTCGGTGAGCAGGTTGAACAGCGGGTTGCGGATGGCGGGTGCCGCAGAACCGCTGGCGAGCTTGGGCGCCCTGATCGGTCTCCTCGTCGAAGTGCCGCTTTGGCGAGCAGCCCAGCACAGGAAGGCACCCAGCAGCGACCCGACGAACTGGCCACCGAGTGAAGCTATGCATTGGTTCCGGCATTCGGCTGCTTGCCCTGGGCGACGTCATTGATGAGCAGGCCGATGGTGACCGCCGGAGTCTCAGGTGACACACCGGACTTGGCGGAGGCGTGTGACAGCCACGGTCACCAGCGAGGCACAGTTCACGAAACAGCCGGTTCCGTGACTTGGACTCGCCAGCGCGGTGTTGGCAGCCACGCCACCGCAGCCGAGGAGGATCAGCAGCGTCGAGACCGAAGCTCGCTGCGACAGGAGGTGGCGAGCCATCTCCTGAAACTCCAGTTCTGACTACTTTTGTCATGCGGGCATCGCCTGGGCGACGCGCATCACGGGATCTGGTGAGGGTGGGTTCTCACCGACCGTCCGAGGCTCATTCGAGACAGCCAAAGCCAAAGCGCTTTCACTGGGAAAACGCAGATTCGTGCACGTCTCATGCACGGCTTGGGCATAGCGTACGAACTCGTCCGCTCCATCCAGCCAGGAACCAGTTCACGAACGCACGAGACCGCCTTCACCGGGTCCTTGGCTCGACACGCGAGAAAGGGCCGAGACCCGCACCCTCAGCGGCAGCGCCACCTCGAAAGACATCGATAACCTCTCGGCGACCGCCGGCTCGGACCAGGAGGTGGAAGGTCAGCGTGGGCCATGGTGTCGTGGATCGGCACCACCGCGCGACCGGGCGGCCGAGCCCGCGAGAGAAAGGGCGCATCGGTGACTGAAATAAAGGAAGCGACGAGGCTGCGCATGTGAGCTGCTCGAAGACGGCACAGTCCTCCTGCGACGAACTCCGAGTTTCGGGAGTATTCATCGCACAGCCCACGCCAGAATCCGATGCCCTCGAAGCAGCAGGAAGGTCTCACACGTCGCTCAGCCGCACCCCAGACTCGCCTCGTCGCGAGCGGATGCCCGACCGGCAGCACATGGCGGGACAACATCGACATCTTCGGCTTCACCCTGACCCCGAGAGAGATGGCCCGCATCAACGCCCTGCCGCGAAGCCCTACCACGTGATACCCGACGAGACCGTCGGCCTATGTCACCCACCCCATGGACTACTCCACGCAGTCGACCACGGCCCAGCGCATTCCAGGTTCCAACCCATTCGTATTACGTAATACACGCTGTTGTCATGGGTACGCATGACCATGATTCAGGTTGACATGAGGTCTCGGATGCTCCAGGTTCAGGCAGTAATGGGCGGATGTGAGGCCAGAAAGCGGGCTATGACGTGGAGGAGTTGCAGAAGCGATGAGGACGTCCACCCGGCGAGGGAAGCGCCTCGGTGGTACCGACCCGATTCTCGGCGGACGAGGACTGGCCGGGCTGAGTGGCGCGCACCCGCCGAGCGTGAGCCTGAACCACTCCGCTGCGGTCCGGGCTGCCGTGCGCGGTGGAGGCACCGCGCGTGATCGTCCGCGATCCGCTCGTCAGCACCGGGATCAGCGACGAGGATTGCGGTCACTGCCGCGCGGTCAGCGTCGCGGAAACGGACCCACTGGACGACGAGCGCGGCGTGAATTGAGGATCGGACTGGATGCGGCAGGCCGCCTACCTGGAAATCGTCATCATTTGCTGTGGGATGACGGTGAGAGTCGAGATCATTCACCGCGGTGACAGCCAGGCCGCGTATCGACGACTCTCGTGTCCCGCAGAACAGACCGCCACGAGGCCTCCCGCGCGCGACTCTGCCGTGGACCGACGCGGCTCATGGATCTCACGTGTCGGTGAGCCCAGCTTGGCGTCGGAATGAGACTCCGCTGCGGTGAAAGGCACCACCAAGCGCCGGCATCAGGGTAGATGACCACGGTGCTGCTGAAACGCTGCGGCTGCACGTCGCTCGGACAGCGATGTCGGAACCGGCTAATACGGTCGTGGTGCGCGTTGGCGGCGAGGGTGCCGTGATCCTGGACGGGTCATGCGGCTGCGAGCGACAGATCGCTAGATGGCAGCAGGCGCTGAGCGCGGAATGCTCCCAGGGTCATGGGGCGTCGATCCGCATGACCCGTTCGCGAGTCCGGGCGAGGTAGTCGCGTGCCGCCGCCTGCCCTGGGGTGTGCGAGGGAAGAAGAGGAACTCCTTGGCGTCGGTGCGGGCCAGTACTGCGCCGCACCATGCCGGCGCCACCAGACGTGAAGGCCGCACCGGTGCGGTTGATGCCCCTGCCTCCGGCGAGGCCTGTGCCGAGTCGGAACGAGGCCGTCGAGACCAGACCCGGGGCCTCGAGGGGCGACCACGCTGGAGCGGCGAAATCCCCGGCGAGAATCCCACGAGGTCGATCCGGGTCAGACCCAACGCGGAGATGAAGGCCCGAGCATCAGCCATGCGCTGATGGTGCGCGGAACACGTCCCGTGGACCCTCCGACACCAGGAAGATCGCGACAGCGATGACGCGACGCCGGCGGCGAGGGCGTCGACGATGCGCGGATCCCTCGTCGAGGTGGCCCCCAAGGTGGGTGGAGCAGCGGTCGGTGTCCCTACGTCGACCCCGAGGTCCCGGTACGCGATGGTCTCGCCATCGACCGGAGGTGCTGGGTGGGGACGGAAGTCCATCAGGTGGCGCGTTCTGCCGAGGGCGATGTTGTTTTTCAGGCATGGGTTGCGACCTCTTCCGGAATGGTGGTGACAAGGACCTTGCCGCGGACTCCCCCGGTCAGCAGCTGATCGAGCGCCTCGGACGTGTCGTCGAAGGGCAGGACCCGATCGACAGCAGCTTTGATGACGCCGTCATCGACGAGTCGGGCAATGGTGCGCAGCGCCTCACCATCGGGTTCGATGAACAGGAACCGGTAGCGCGCACCGAGTTTTGACAGGGCCCGGCGACGCAACCGGAGACTGAGGACAGACAGGGCGAGTTTGACCAGCGGCCCAGCCCCGGCCTGATCGGCCAGTGCCGGGTCGGGCGTTCCGGCGATACCGATCAGGATCCCGCCTCGACGCAGCACCTCAAGCGACCGGAAGCTCACCTCATCCCCCTGGGTGTCGACGACGATGTCAACGGGTGTGTCAGCCAGCTACTCGACGAAGTCGTCGTTGCGGTAGTCGATGACGATGTCCGCGCCAGGTTCGCGACGGTTTTCAGCGCTGGCCGCCGAAACCGTGGTGGCGACAGTGGCGGTGTTTGGCGAGCTGAATGACAGCTGATCCGACACGCCGGCGCCGTGAACCAGGACCGTCTGACCCGGTTGGAGTCGGCCGATCGTCACGAGGGCCTGCCATGCGGTCAGCGCGACAACCGGCAAGGCAGCTGCTCGAGCCAGCGGAATGCCACGAGGCGCTGGCGCCAAGGCCTCGGCGTCGACCGCGACAATCTCGCCCAGGTTCCCATGCCAACCACGCCGGTGTAGCCGTAGACCTGATCCCCGACGGCAAACTCCGTGACCTGATCCCCGATGGCAACCACCTCGCCGAGCTCCCGCCCATCACCTTCGGCAGATCCGAGACGAAAACGGCCTGAACTCCGCGACACGGGTGCGTTCATCGGCGTGATTGACACCGGAGGCAATCGTCCTCACGAGCACTTGGCGCGGACCGGGTTCGGGGACCGGCATGTCGATGGCACGCAGTGGTTGACCGTATCCCTCCAGAACAAAAGCTTTCATGACGTCCTTCCCATGCCGTGAAACCCGGCAACTGGTTGCAATGTGTTACTAGCTGAAAACCCAGAGTAGAGTAAGGCGATAACAAAATGCAACCACCTGCGAGGCCCAATGATTCCCCAGCCCCGCTCACGCTGTCCGATCAATCGGGCCTCGAGATGCTCGGCGACCGGTGGAACCTGCTGATCCTGCGTGACATCGTCACTGCACGACCGGCGCTCCTTCCGCGACCTGCTCACCGGCGGCGGGCGCATCAGCGCCCGATGCTCTCACGTCGACTGACCGATCTCGTCGCAGCGCGGGCTTCCTCACCAAAGACGACGTCACTCGCGGCAAGCAAGGCGGGTAGCTCGCTGACCGAACAAGGCATGCGCGACAGTGCCGCTGCTGATCGAACTCGGACGGCTCGGGCGCGAGATCGACCCGACGACCCGCGCACAACGCCCCCGACCTGGGCTCCGACGCGACGGCCTCGCTTCAAGCGGCTCTCCGCACTTCGCAAAGCTCACATCGGAACGTGACCGAGGCTTTGTTCACCGCCGCCTTCGCACCCACCGAAATGGCCGCCACCAAGGGGCCCTCAGCCGCACGTCAGGACCCCGTCCCCGCCCGACCTCCTCTCTCTGCACTCGCTCGAGGGCACGCTTTCGGGACCATGTGGCTCCTGGTCGTTGCACAGAGCCAACCAGGTTGTAGCGATAATCGCAACGGACTCGTCGTGGGCGCTCCGCCATCAAGGCTGCGCGGGCAATGAGTACGCGACCGCCACCTGGGTGCGGTGCGAGCCCAGTTGGCAAGATCGAGCTGATGTGGTTGCGCACCGTGCCCTCGCTCATGAACAGCCTCGCCGCCACTTCGGCGTTGTCCAGCCCTCGGCGACGGCCCTCGACCACCTCGTACTCGCGGTCGGTCAGAGGCCGCGAAGACGGTGCCCTCAGGGTCTGCCCTGAGAGCATCCCGGTTCGCTCGGGCGTTCAGTCGCATGGTGGCGCTGCGTCCGAGTACCTCCCCCTCCAGCACGCACACCCCGGCCATCACCGATCGCAGCGCCGGGGCGATCTGGGCGACATCCTGTTTGATGAGGTAGCCGCGCGAGCCATCCTGAGGCCCGCACGATGTACTCGTCGTCGGAGAAGGTGGTCAGGAAGACGATGCGCGCAGCCACGTCCCCAGCCAGATCCGTTCGGCCGCGCTGAGCCCGTCGCCGCCGGGCATCTGGATGTCCATGAGTAGGATGTCGGGTTTCTGTTCCCGGTACTTCTCGATGGCCTCGGGGCCCGAACGACCCAGGCCGACGACCTCGACGTCGGCCTCGACCGACAGGATCGTGGACAGCGACTGGGCGACGAGCGCGTCGTCGTCGACGATGAGGGACCTTCATGACTTTCCTTCTCTGCCTGCACGTCCTGCGAGATCGTGGCGAAGAGCCGTGAACCGCGGCCGCGGGGTGATCCACACCTCCGCCCAGGGCCCTCAGACGCTCGGTCATGGAACGCAGACCCAAGACCGGCATTCTTGTCGCCGTCCACGACGGTTCGTCCCGGGCGGGACGATGCCGTCGTTGCTCGATCGTGACCTGCCAGAAAGCGGGATGAGTCGGTGACCGCCACCCGCGCGGAGGCGGCTCGGCCGTGGCGGAGCGGCATTGGTGGAGTGCCTCCGCACCACTGCGACGACGCAGCGCGCCACCGCCGGTGGGGGTTCGGTCTGCGTGGAGCAGTCGACGTCCACCTTCGCGAGTACCGCAGCGCAGGCCCAGCAGGTTGAGGAGGTGGCACAGTTCCTCGCCCTCCTCGGACGTGGGGCGTGGACTGATCGAGCGCATGGAGTCGAGGGCCTCGTCGAGGTCCGAATCCAAGGTGGCGAGATCGGCGACGACGCCCGGTTCGTCGCGGTGGGTGACCTGCAGGGCCTTGACCCGCAGCAGGAGGCGGGTGAGGACGTGCCCGACACCGTCGTGGATCTCGCGGGCGATCCGGTGCGCTCTGACAGGGCGGCGGCACGCGGTTCGTGGTCCTGGGCCCGCACGCAGCCGGACGTTTGCGTCCTGCAGTGCGAGGACCTTCTCCGCAGGTCGTCGCGCATCGCGTCAGGCGCGCTCGCGTAGTTTCCCTCCTGGGTGGTGCGCAGCGCCAGGAGGGCTGCGAGCACGCAGATCATCGGGGCGAGCGCCAGCACCGGGGTTCCGGCACCCGCCCGGCCACGACCACCAGGAACGGGCACGCAGCTGATCGCAGCCACCACCGCTCCCGCCGGGTCGAGGACGGCGATGCCGCCAGGTCGTGGACGGCCAGCGGCGCCCGCACTGACGCCGCCGATGAGGGTTCCGAGCAGGAGATAGCGAGACCGGAACGGCGACGACCCAGCGCCACCGGTCGGTCGCCACGCTCGAATCCGCTCGTGGCCACGGCCGGGGAGCAGCCAGATCACGGCGACCGCGTCCACCTCGCGGCGAGGCAGGGCCAGCAGGACGCAACCGCACAGAAGCACGCCTTTGTCGACCAGGACCTTCACGCCTCGATTATCGGCGATCACCAGCGCTCGGGCCCGGCACTCCGGCCCGAACGCTTCCGGTAGCCGTGGCACAGCTCGTGACGGATGTCATGGCTGCCCGCTCAACTCATGACAGCAAGCACTTCTGCCGCGACCGGCGCGGCGGGAAGCATGGAGCCATGAGCCGGAACCACCGGCGGGAACCGAGCTGAGATGGAACTCAAGGGGTGTCCGGGACGCGGATCGACGCCGTGAGGTGAGTCCCCGTCCAAACGCTACGAGGAACTCGTCGCGGATGGACAGCTTCTCCCTGAGGATTCCGCGCGCAGCGGGTACTGGGGCTGCTCGGCCCCAACAGCTCAGGCAAGACGACGACGATCAGCTGCCTCCTCCAGCTGCTCACACCTACGACAAGGGGTCGATCAGGTTTTCGGCCAGCCCATGACGCCCACCGCCTACGGACTCAAACGCCGCATCGGTGTGGTGCCCCAGGATGTCGCGGTGTTCGACGAGCTCACCGTGGCGGAGAACGTCAACGCCTTCTGTGCCCTGTACGTGCGCGACCGCGCCGCCGCCGCCTGGTCGACGAGGCGATCGCCTTCGTGGGCCTGGAGAAGTTCGTGAAATTCAAGCCCAGAAACTCTCCGGCGGTCTGCTGCGCCGCCTCAACATCGCCTGCGGGGCATCGCCCACGGCCCCGACCTCATCATCCTGGACGAGCCCACGGTCGCCGTCGACCCGCAGAGCCGCAACGCGATCCTCGACGGCATCAAACACCTCAACGAGCAGGCGCCACCATCATCTACACGAGCCACTACATGGAGGAGGTGGAGCAGCTGTGCCACCGGATCGTCATCATGGACCGCGGCAGGCAGGTCGCCTCCGGCACCTCCGACGAACTCAAGGCCATGATCGGCACCGGTGAGCGCATCCGGGTGGAAATCGCGGACCCGGTCCCGCTGGGTGAGGAGGCACTGGAGGGTCTGCGCCGCCTGGAGCACGTGCGCACCGCCACCTACCGGAACCGGAGGTCCTCGTCGAGTGCTCTCCGGGGCACTGGCCTCTCCGACGTCATGGGGGCGCTGGCCGCGGCAGGAGCCACCTGCGGCCGGGTGACCTCCGAGCCCCCGACCCTCAACGACGTCTTCCTGGAGATCACGGGGCGGGCCCTGCGAGGACGAGGGCGGCCTGAGATGCTGGCCGTCTTTCTCCCACCATGTGCGTCAGGCTCCCTGCGCGACAAGGCCCTGAGTCATGTGGACGCTCGGTTTCCCGATCGTCTTGTCCGTCATCTTCATGGTGCAGTTCTCAACCTGGAGGAGTCCTGCAGGCCAGCCCCGTGAGGCTTCGGCGTCGTCGGGACGAGGGCCTACCGGGCGGCCCCTGGCCTGGACGCGCTCGTGGAACGGATCTCAGCCGACGACGCCGACTCCCCACCTCATCACCAGGGTCACCCCTCCACCGCGTCCGGGGCCGAGGCCGCCGCGAAACGCGAGGACTTTGCAGCTACCTCGCCGTCGAGAACAGCGAACCCAGTGCTGCACACGTGGCCCAGAAGGGTGACGTGCAGGAGTCCCTACGGGTCCTGCGAGGTGGTCATCGGGACTCCCGCAGACTGGGCCGAGCACGAAGCCCTCATCGAGGCCGGAACACCACCGGAGCAGGTGGCTGCCTTCAGCCCGGGCACGACTTCACCCAGCCGGTCTCGGTGACGCCGGCTCCCCGTCAAACCGCGACCCGCTGCTACTTCGCGCTGCTGACGCTTCGCCAGCGGCATGAGGCACGACCGTCGCGATGATCGCCGTGCGGGGCATCGTGGCCAACTCACCTCGGGCACGGCCAGACCATGGCAGGCCCTGCGCGATGGAGAGGGCCCCGACAGCCGCTCGCGCGCCTCGTGGGTGTGTGTCCTGCGCCTGCCTGCTCATCGCCTTCGCCTTCATCGCGCGCAGTGGTGGGGTGGGACTTCCGGACCGCACCTGCCACTGCCGCCTGGCGGCGATTACGGTGGCCAGCCTCATGTCGAGCGCGGCGGGCGCCGTGCTGGGAACCTTCGAGGGCTAGCGGGGTCGGGATGGTCTCCGCGATCACCTGCCTGCTGTCGCTATTCACCGGCCTGTACGGCACTGGGGCATGATCCCTGGCACGACTCCGTCAGAACGCATTGCCTCCTGCTACGCGCAGCTCAATCCCTGTGCAGGCCTCCCGCTGCTTCTACGGACTGCTCTACTACGACTCCCCGGCGCCCTTCGCCCCGCAGCTGCACTGCCCTGCTGGGCATGACCTGCCTGTTCCTCACCATCGCCCTGATCCGTGCCAGGAGGATGAACCATGAGCACCTTTAAGACCTCGTTGAAAGTGGTGGCGGCCCATCAGGTCTACATCCCGATCTACCTGGTGGTCGCTGTCCCTGCTCGGCCTGCTCGCCGGAGCGAGCCCAGAGCGGGAGTTCCTCGACCAGGTTCGAATCAGGCCAGCGGCGACTGTCGCCGTACATCGACCGCAGACGGCTCCACGATCTCCCAGGGTCAGGGACTACGTCAGGTCCGTCGGCGAGGCGAGGCCGCGGAGGACTCCCAGGCGAGGCCATCCAGGACGCCACCGCGCAGAACCGCATCAACTCACATCCTCATCATCCCCGCCGGACTGCGGGCAGCGGCTCCAGGAGGCCATCCGCCGAGGGCACGAACCGCCCCGGATGGACACGGTCATCGGATACGAATCGGCCGCGGATCGCTGATGAACGTGCGCACCGACTCCTATCTGGGGCAGGTCGCCGACTATCTCTCGACGCTCACCGACGACCCGGCCCGGGGCCGTACTCTCGCCAGTGAGACACGATGAACCCCTCCGCCCCGGCCGAGCAGGTCGCCCAGGACGCGACGCGCCCTGCCATGCGGCCTCTACTCGTCACGCCAAGTTCTCCATCTACCCGATCATGGCCTTCGCGATCGTGACGATCTCGACGCTCATGGCGTCGCTGGGGCGCCGGGCGGTGCGTTCTCGTCTCACCGCGGCACCGGTGAGCAGCAGGTCCCGCAGCCTCGGGGTCATGGGCGCCTGCCTCGTCATCAGGCCTGATCGGGTGGCTGTGGATCTTCGGACTGGCCGTCGCGGCCTTCAGGGCCAGTGCAGTGACGACGTCGGCGCCGCTGCTGGGGTCGTCGGAGCGGCCCTGGGTGCCTACATGCTCGTGGCGGTCTCGCTCGGATTCCTCAGTGGGCCAGATCGGCCTGGGCCAGAACGCGACCAATGCGGTCGCCAACATCGGCGGCATGGCGCTGTCCTGCCCGGCTGACCTGGGTCTCCATCGAGTGGATGCCCGATGCCGTCGTCAGCCGCCAGGCTCACGCCCGGTCTACTGGGCGACCGGGCGATCTCGGAGCGTTCACCGCCACCTCGTTGTCCGCCGACGCCATCGGCCCCTGCTCGCCGACTGCGGGATGCTGCGCCCTGTCGCCGTCGCGATCTTCGCCCGTCGCCATGGCGGTGGAAGGCCGCACCCGACGCAGTCATCTCGCTCGCTGAGCGTCCTCGCTGCGCGCATCGATCGACCAGACGGGGACCGCCTTCACGGTGGCCGCTCACGGGTAGGAGCTCGCGGGTCTGGCAGATGACGGCGCCCCGCGCCGACGTCGTAGTCGCCGATGTCGTTGAGACGGAAGCCCGCTGCTAGCCTCACGAGTCACCGTTGCCCGACGTCTTGATCTCAACAGGATGCGGCACACGCCCTTCCTGGATGATCAGGTCGATCTCCCGCTTGACGGGCATCCCGGTAGAAATGCACGTTCCGCGTCACCGCCGGCGTTGAGATAGAGACTTGATGACCTCGCCGACGACGAAGGTCTCGAACACGTGACCGGCCATCGCCCCTCTGCGCAGGGTCTCCGGAGAACTCCATCCCAACAAGTGACAGGCCAGCCCCGTATCCATGAAGTAGAGCTTGGGAGTCTTGGTGAGGCCGCTTGGTCGCATTGGACCAGAACGGGCGCAGCAGGCGCACCACGCCGGAGGCCTGTGGGACCGAGGCCAGCTCTGCGCCGTCTTAGTGTCGACCCCGGCATCCCGGGCGAGGGGCTGCTGGATTGACGAACATGCCCGTGCGCTGGCACAGGCGACGAGGAAATGATAGAAACTCGCTTCATCGCTGCTGTGATGAGATCGCGTACATCCCTCTCAAGGTAGGTGCGGACATATCCCGTGTAGAAGGCGTCCCAGGACACCAAGGGATCCATGAGCCGGGGCATCGATCCGCGGTGGATCGTGCCCCACAGATCGAGGCCCTCAGGAGACTCAGCACTTTCCGTCGTCGCCGACCTCCGACGGAACATAGGGGCCCCCTCCTCCCACAACTGGTGAGCTCCCGCAGGACTATGCCCGTCATCTCCAGGATCGCGACCCGCCCCGCGAGCGACTCGCTGACGCCCCTGCATGAGGTGGAAGGTCTGGGAGCCGGTCAGCACGACGCACCCCGTCTCAGGGGACTGATCAGACGAGAAACTTGACCTGCTGAGAACGAGTCGAGACCCGCTGCAGACCTCGTCAACGGCCGCAGGTAACCGGTTGGCGTCGAAGGAGCCCTGGGTCCTCCCGGGCTGAGCACCTCGGCCCGGGGTCGTCGAGCGTCACGTAGCGGAAGTCCTCCGGGCAGCACGTGTTGCAGCATCGTGGTCTTGCCGACCTGACGCGCCCCGGTCACCAGCACCACCGCTGAACTGTCTCGCGAAGGACAGCGGCGTTGCCTCGGCCTCGATGCCTGTACGTGAACCGCCTCCTACCGCGCGATAGCGAGATTCTACGACACTTCGTGAAAATGTGGATCGAACTCAGATTTTTCACACCGACTGAGGACCAGGACGCGATAGCCGAGCTGGGCAGCGAGCTCATCCGAGGGTCAAGGGGCGATGACAGTGGCGCTGGAGTGCTCGGTGTTGATGTCCGGGAGGCCGCATAGCGGGGAACGCCACTCGATTCCCTGGCGTAGCCGGGATCGAAGGCGATGCTGGGGGTCCTCACAAGGCCATGGCCTGGGCGCACCGCTGGGTGCACAGGCCACTGATACCCCGGAATCACCGATGTACCTCATCTGGTGCCGTCCGCAGGTTCTCCCCGATAGCCCAGCGCTTCCTGACGCAGGTGAGCGCGGCCCTCGAGGAAGACAACACGAACGTGTGCCGACAGTGATCACCGCCACTGGCGGCAAAATGTGGCGGTAATCGTCTTCACGGCCCGGACACGACGACATCGAGCACCTGAGGGGACGATTGCATGGTCTACGAGCCGCCGCTGAACAGCACCTCCGAGATTCCAAGATCGACGGGTTGTGCATGGAGATCGCCGAACTCATCGGGGCACGGCCCCACGTGAATGCCGGTCAGGATCGCAGGGCCCGGGCGGGTGAGGTCACGGCACCACCGGATCCGTGGACGCGCCGGATGATCGCGCGCTCGTGTGCGACCACCGATTCCGTGCCCGGAATCAGCCCCTGGTGCTCCCGAGCGCGCAGCTGCGGAACTGGTCGGCGGTCAGGTGCCGGCGGGATGCGATCGCCGAGTACGACAACCCGACGGCGATCGTCCCTGAACAGCAGCGCCGCCCCGCCGAGCGCCACCAGACCTGACCCGCTGGCCAGGAAGGTGCGCACCAGCAGCAGACCGTTGTGCAGCGGCGAGATTCCCGCGACACCCTGCACCCAGCCCGGCGTGGTGGATGTCAGTCCGAGGGCGACGGTGATCACCAGGGCCAGCACCGAGATCCCGCGCCCCACGTTGCCGAGCCAGCCGGTCAGGGCGTGGTTGATGACCGCGAAACTCGCCCCGACCATCGTCAGCAGGGCAGCTGCCCCGAGGGTACGTCCCGGCGTCAGCTCGAGAGCCATACCGACCGCGACGCCGGAACAGCGAGACCCTGGACCGCGCCGAGCGCGGCCAGGGCAGGGTGAGCAGCCACAGGGGTCGCGCGTGGTGCGGGAGGACGCGATCAGGTCGGAGGGAACGGGACGAGCGAAGCTCCACGACAACAGCGACCCTGAGCCACAGGGCCGCCACCGCAAGCAGCGACCGGCAGCGCCATCATCGCACTCGTAGACCTTCCCATCCCTTCCAGCACGGGTGAGGCGACCACCTGCGACAACGTGTTGCGGTCGGATTCGCTGTAGCTGGGTAGTTTCGACCCGGCATCGGAGGCTTGTCGTGGAAGATCCCGAGCCCCTGCGACAGTTCCGCGACCCTGCACCGAGCCGCAGCAGCCCCGCGGCGAGCTGGGTTGCCCGTCGGCGGCCTGGCCGACACCGGTCACGTGCTTGCCGGTGCCGTCAGCCAGCTGCCCGGCCCCGGAGGAGAGCCCGCCCCACCCCGAGGAAAAGCTGACCGGCCCCGTCGGCCAGTTGCGACGTTCCGCTGGCGAGCCGATCCGCCCCCTCGGCCAGGCGGGCCGTCGCACGCAGGCAGCGCGGAGGTCTGGCTCCGCAGCTGCCGCAAACCACCCAGCAACTGGGTCGCGCCGGCGCCCAGCTGTTCGGCGTTGGTGCGCAACGGCCCGGCCTTGGTGAGGATGGTGTCGGCGCCTTCGCGGAGTTTCGTGACCCCGCCGGTCAGCTTCTGCGCCTGCTCATTGATCGTCGACGGCAGCTGTTCCAGGGCGGTCAGGGATCGGTTCCGCGGAACGACCTTTCGCCATCGCGTCGCGCAGTTTGATGACCGACTCGGTCATGCCCAACCCATCCGCGAGAACCCACGGGCGGTTTCCAGCAGGGTCTTTCCGGTCTTCGGATCGGTGTGCTGCAGCACACCGAGGGCAGCCTTCGCTCCCTGCTGGAATCCCTGGCCCAGGGCGTCGTCCACCCCCTGCTGGTAGGCGTCGCGGAGCAATGTGCAGGTCTCGGTGTTCTCCACAGGACACTTCCAGTTCGCGACCAGCCGTTGGGAGAACTCCTTCAACTCCGACGGTGGTGGCGTCTCACCAGAGGCGTACCCGGCCAGCGTGGAGTCGAGCTTGTTCAGTTGGGCGTCGAAGGCCTCGAGCTTGGAACGCACTTCCTCGATGGTGATGCCGTCAGCCCCCGGGAAGTACTGCCTGAGGGGCCTGGTGGGCCTCGCGCAGGAGTCGGGACGAAAGCTGCCCGAGCCGCCTGCGCCTCCTTCATGGCCTCGGGGTCGAGTTGGGAGTTTCAAGCCCGCTTCGAGCTGGGCCAGGCCGTCGCGCAGCTCCCCCACCCCGTCGAGGACGGTGACGGCGCCCGAGGTGTATCCGGGAATACCTTTCAGCAGCGGCGTGGCCCCGTCGGTGAGCTGGTTCACCCCATCCGCGAGCCTGGGCGCCTGAGCGTTCAGCTGGGCGACGCCCCCTGCGAAGGTCCGGGCACCACCTGCCAGGGTACCAGCCCCACCCGCGAGGGTTGCGGCTGCACCGTTGAGTTTCTGCGTTCCTTCGGCCAGGGGTGGTCGCGGCGCTGCCGAGTTCCTGTCCCCAGGTGGACAACTCACCAAGCCCGTCGGCGAGTTTTTCCGAGTTTTCAGCCGCCGTGGTGGTCCCCTCGGAGAGCTGGGATCCGGCGTCGTTGAGTTGCCCGCCCGTCGACGACCTCATGAACTGCTCCCCCACCCTGTTGAAGCCGATGTAGATGTTCTCCAGGTAGGCCTCCGTCAGGGTGGCGTTGATGGTGTCGGTGGCCAGGCCCGCGATGTCGTGCGCGAGGGCCGCATCGGCGAAGGGTGCGTTCTGGGAAACCACAACGTCGACGGTGGCTTGTTTCGCGATGGCGGCATCGTTGCTGCTGAAGGAGGTGGCGGCCTCGGAGAATCCCTCAGGGATGGTGACCACTGCGGCATAGCGACCGTCTTTCAATCCGGCCTCGGCGTCCTCGGCATCGGCGATGGTCCACGAAATGTTGGGGCCCTCCCGAGCCACCATCTCGGAGGCCAGCTGCCGTCCCAACGGCACGATCTGCCCGTTGACGGTGACCGCCTTGTCGTGGTTGACCACCGCGGCATGGATTCCGTGCTCGTTGCTGCCGCGCACCAACCCCAGCAGCATGCCGCAGGCAAGCAGCGGCACCAAGGCCAGCACGACGAGCCCCGGCCAACCGAGGCGATGTCCGGAATGAATGCTTTCTGGTCTCATCGGATGCTCCTGACGAGATGGGCCGACGACCAGCACGCCGTCGACGGGAAGGGCGTCGAGGATCGATTCGCTACTGGCGCACAGCACCAGCGCGGAGGTGCCGTCGCTGCGGAACCTGCTCGATCAGACTCGGTCAGGCGTTCGTCACCGACATCGATGCTCTCGACCGAGTCGACGAAGGCGACGCTGCCCGGAACCGGACGCAGCAACTCAGGGCCTCGGGATCCCTGGCCAGGTCGGTGTAGCGGGTTCGGCGGTGCGCAGCAGCCGCAGCTCCGGGAAGTAGCTCCCCGCCACCCGGGCTCGCCCGGATGTGATGCCGAGCCTGCCCGACAGTGCCAGCGCCAGACCGGTGCGTGGAGGAGACGGGGACCCGCGATGCCGATCACGTTCCCGAGTTCCAGCGCCAGGCTGGTGGGCGGCAGCAGATCCCTCGACGGCGACCTCCTCGGCGTAGAGCACGTGGTCGCCACCGGGCCACTCAGGCCGGTTCAATTTTTCCGTGAGAACCTCACCTCGACGTCGAAGGTGGGAAGGGATCTTGTCCAGCCAACGCGGCAGCCACCAGGCCCGCTCCCCAGCAGCCGCCATCACCGCGGGAACCAGCTGTCATACGCACGCAGAAGCGTCGATGGCCACCCCGACAGCGAGGGCGAAGGCGATCTGTTTGATGGAGCTGATGCCCTCCGGGACGAAGAACGCGAACACCGCGAACACGATCACCGCGGCGGCCACCACCACGGGGCCGGATGCGACAATGCCGTCGCGGATCGCGTCGACGGGTTTCTTGCCGTGCACGTACTCCTCACGAACCCTGGAGATGAGAAACACCTCGTAGTCCATGGCCAGGCCGAACAGGATTCCCATGCAGCAGGATCGGCGGGAAGGAGATCACGGGCATCCCGCGTTCCAGGTTGACCATTTTCCTTCAGGTGGCCGTCGTTGAACACGAGCGTGGTGGCCCCGAAGGCGGCTCCGACCGACAGCAGGGAAACCGAGGTGGCCTTTGACGGGCACCCACACCGACCAGGAACACAGCGGCCAGCAACACCAGCGACAACCCGACCACGAGCACCCGAAACGGCAGCAGGGCCCCCACGAGACGGGCGTTGACGTCGATCTGCATGGCGGTCATGCCCGTGACGGCGGTCTCGACGCCGTAACGTTCCAGCCACTGGTCGTGCCGGTCTCGCAGGGGCCTGAACGAGGTCTGCGGTGGCGGGGTCGTCGGGTCCGGTGGTGGGCACCACCTGGAGCATCGCGACCTCCGCATTCTGGTTGGGGGTGGCCAGCGGCACCGCGGCAACACCGTCGATCGCCTCCACCTCCTCCTTGAGGGTCGAGCCACCAGCTTCAGCGGATCCCTGCTGGAGATGACGTCGGCGGTCAGCACCAGCGGGCCGTTGCGCCCACCCGAAATGTTGCGAGATCAGGTCGTAGGTGACGCGATCCGGGGCCCCCGCGGCGTGCTGCCCGGAGTTCGGCAGGGCGGTGCGCAACCCCAGGCCCGGGATCGTCAACGCCCCGAGGCAGACCACCACGACCAGCAGCACCACGACGGGATGCCCGGTGGTGACGCGCCCCGCAGGCAAACGCACCGCCTCTGCGGGGCCTGCGACGCCGCCGGGGCCTTCTCGGTCGGGGTCGCAGTCGCTCCCCAACAGCCCCATCAACGCGGGCAGCATCGTCAATGCAATGAACACCGCCAGCACGATGGCCAGGGCCGCGAACGCCCCCATCACAGTGAGGAACGGAATCCCCGACACCCCGAGACCAAGCAGGGCGATAAACACCGTCAGCCCGGCGAACACCACCGCCGAACCGGCGGTCCCGACGGCGCGGGCCGTCGACTCCTCCGCCGTCATACCCTCGCCCAGCTGGTTGCGGTGGCGGGAGAGGATGAACAAGGCGTAGTCGATGCCGACCGCAAGCCCCAGCATCACGGCCAGCATCGGGGTGGTCGAGTTGATGCTGGCCAGGCGGGTAAGGAGCAACATGACGGCCATGGTCACCCCCACCCCCGTGACCGCGGTCAGCAACGGCAGCCCCGAGGCCACCAGGGAACCGAGCACCAGCGTCAACACCACCAGCGCCACACCCAAACCCGGCGGCCTCCGTGACGCTCCAGACTCGGCAGTTCGATGTTGAAGGCCTGACCGCCCATGTCGAGGGTGGCGCCCTGCGGCAGGCGCTGGGACATGCGTTCAGCGACGGTGGTGAGTGTGGCGAGCTGCTCAGTGGTCGGGGCGCCCTTGGTGTCGATCAGGATCGCGACGATGGCGGCCCGGCCATCGTCGGAAACCATGCCGGTGATCCGTTCGTTCCACGGGGATGCAGCCGAGTTGACGAAGTCGATCGATTCCAGCTCGGTGACGGTGTCCTCGATGACGTCGCGGAAATCGTCGACCCGACCGCCTTCAGGGGCCACGAAGATCGCGGCGGCCTGGCTGCAGCACCTGCGGAAGGTCATCCGCAGCTTGGTCGAGCAACCTGGGAGGAAGAAACCGGGGATCTTGAACACGTCGGCGAAGCTGCCCCTGAAGGTCAGGGCGGCGCCCCCCATGGCCAGGATCACAAGCAGCCACGCGGCAAGAACCAGTTTCGCGTGCTGAAAACACCAGCGACCGAGGGCGTAAAGCTGAGCAGACATCTTCTTCCATCAGTGCAGACTTGTATTCGGGGCACAGCCTACTGCGCACCCCATGCCGCCACATCCGGGAAGACCCCGGTCCCGGACGACACATCACTGCTCCGTCCGGGACCCCGCCGTCATTGCGCGCGATCCTTGTTCGGTGAGATCCCCGTTCTGGCAGAAGTCAGGCCAAGGAGGTTCCTCATCATCGGCGCGCTGATCCAGCTGGATGGGCTCCAGGCTTTCTGCGTGCGGATCAGATCGGCGCCACGACGTGCTCACGGCGGCGGCGCACCAGCATCATGCCCAACACGATGGTCAACGCAGAGATCATGCCCACGGTGACACCGCTGCTCTCGGCGCCGAACACACCTCCGGTGAGCCAGTCCGGTCCGGTCACGGTGACCTGCAGGAAAGCCGGCAACTCGTTTCCAGGAAACCAGTATCCGAGCAGCGGGCCCCTGCACGACGTTCCAGGCGGCGTGGTAGCCAATCGTCACCCACAGGGAACGAGTCAGGGCGTACAGCGTCCCGAGCAACATCCCACCGGCCAAGGCCACCGATATTCCTCCCCACAGGGTGGCGCCGGGATTGGTCATGTGCATGAGCCCGAACAGGAGCCCGGATCCGATGATGGCCGCCCACGTACCGAACATCTGCTCCATCAAGCGGTAGACGATCCCGCGGTACAGCAGTTCCTCACCGATAGCCGCGCTGGCCCCCACCCCCAAGATGGTCACGGCGATGACACCCAGGTCCGGCTGTTCCACGACGCTCCACCGGTACACGCCGGCCAGCGCGATGACACCGCAGCAGACGAGAAAGGCTGCCGCGCCACCGGCCAGGCCAATCACCAAACCCCGGGCCCAGCGCGTTCTGAGCTCATGGATGGGGCGGCGCCGTTCCAGAAAGCGGACGACCAGAAAATACACACTGCTCAGCGTCACTATCTGTGAGCGCAGCAGGAACAGTAAGGACATTTTGTGGTTCCTCCGCGGGCACAAAGTTGGCCATGATGGCGGTCAAGATCTGGTTTACCAGGATCGTGCCGATCACAAAGACGACGAGCCGACGACGATGCGACAGCTGTCCCGATCCGCCCAGGACCCCAGTACGCGTGTGTTGGGATGTCGGGCGCAAGACCATCAGATCGTGACATGCCGGGTTCTTCGGACGAGTAGACGGAGTGTGTCATCAGTAAACCTCCTCGTGGTAGAAAATCTGGTTCGGGAACACCATCGACAACAGCGGCGCCAAGGCTGTGCCGTTGACGCGAGACCGCTCGAAATTTCTCGTCACGCATGATCACGACTCCTTTTTCAGCCGCGAGAGAGCGGCATGGCACCGATACATGAGTGCTGACGATGGTCAGGAACCTCTCTACGTCATCACGGTAGTAAAAATGCCCGCCCTCGAAGAGAGTATCTGAAATTCGGCATCGGTGCATTCCTCCAGAAGCTCAGGGCCTTCGGATCGACGATCATCGCCGTGTCCGCCCAACGCCACGATGGGGATGTCCAGCCGCGGGAAGCCGATGACCGTGGTACCGATTCGTCGCATCATGATCGGCCCGGATCGCGGGCCGCACCCAGTTCACGCAGCTCCGGATCGTTCAAGACCTCTCTGCTGTCGTGATCCATGTCGCGCAGCATCGCGGCCAGTTCCTCGTCGGACTGGTGCCGTCCCGGCGTGAGCGCCGCGACCGGGAAACCTCGCGGAGACCAGCAGCAACGCAACGGGCAGCCCGGCCTCGCGCAGGAGCACCGCCACCTCATGGGCGATGGATCCTCCCATGCTGTGTCCGAACAACACCAGCGGGAGGGGCGCCTCGGCGTGCAGGTTCTCCAGGTCAGCAGCGACCATCCGCGCCATGGCGCGAAGGGACGGCACTGGCGGGGCGAGGAGACGATCCTCCCGCGCCGGATAGCGACGGCGACCAGTTCCACATCCTCCGCGCGCCCTGCGAGTCCGTTCAGCCACGTGGCGTATGCGCTGGCGGTCCCCCTGCGTGGAAAAACACCATCCGGACACCGGGGCGGGGACCGGTGGCGCCGTAGTCCCGCAGCCATTCGACGCCCCGGCATCAGGATCCCACCTTCTCCAGCTCCAGAGTCCCGGTTTCCTCGATCGCTGCGTACGACATCCGTCCCACCGTCGCGGCGTGCGGGACTGCGCCAAACCGATGAGGTCGTCCGGGCGCGCGTCGGGTACCTCGTCATCGAACCGGGCCAGCGCGTTCCACCGCCTCGTGGAGAACACCAGAGCGAGAACGATCACGCCACACACCACGTACACCATGGCGATGGCACGCCCGGGCCGTCTCCCCAGCACCGCATGGACCGCGGGTTCGACTCCGGGGACGTTCGCCATCACCCACTCCATCAGAGCTGTGCCCTGGGGCGCCAGCACACCGAAACCCAACGGCGCGCTCGCGGTGGACACCATCGTGTTGATAGCGAACACGCGACCCTGGAGACGGGCCGGCACCTTCGTCTGGATGATCGTCATCACGACACCGTTGACCAGCAGGATCGATCCTGCCAGCCCGAAAACTTCCCCACACACGCAGCGGCAACCAGGGCCGGGAAGCGATGATGAGGGACACAGATTCCCAGCACCACCGACATCGCGCGCACTGCATCCATGCGACGGCGGCGTGGGCCACCCAGATGCTCATCACGATTCCAGCGAGGATGCCCGCGCCACCGGAGCACCGCCGTGACAATGGCAACCTCGTTCAGGACGCGAAGGTCAACACCAGTGGGGCATGACCAGCGAGGAGGGCGCCAGGAACAGGTTGATCAGCGCAAAGTACAGCAGCATGGAGCGGAAGTACCTGTTGCGCATCGAGAACCGGAAACCGCCACGGATCTCCTCCCACAAGGACTCCGGGACCTCCGGCATGGTGGCCGGGAAACGAATGAGGGCGACGGTGGCGATCGCGAACACGTAGGAGACGACATCGAACGCCAGGATTCCCGGCAGTCCGAAGACGGCGAGCAGGCCAACCCCGAACAATGGGGCGATGAAGTTCGCGGCCCCGATGCCGGTTTGCAGCATGCCGTTCGCGTGTCCCAGGTAGCGCCTGGAACGATCTGCGGCAGTGCGGACTGGAAGGCCACGCGTTGGCAGGTGACGGCGCAGGCCACGAGGCCGAACACCACCATCATGTTCCACAGCTCCATGGTGTTGGTGGTCGCCAGCACCAACAGCATGCCGAGCAGCGCCATACAGGCCGCGTCGAAAATCATGATGAGCGTGCGACGGTTGAGCCTGTCCACGACCGCTCCCGCGATGGGAGAGATGATCAGATTCGGCAGGACCCCTAGCACTCCCACGATCCCGAAGAGCACCAAGTCGTTGGTCTGGGTCAGCACCCACAACGGCAACGCGAACTCGGTCAACGTCGTTCCTGTGAACGAGATCATCTGCCCGACGCGATGATGGCGAATTTCCCCATTCCGGGAGTCGTTTCGGCGGATTCCTGACCGGCCTGCAGCACGGACCTGAGTCTGGGCTGGTGACCGGTCGGCCGTTTCCTTCGCGATCCTGCTGTCGTGCAACCACCACGTCGCGGTGGCCCCCGGACGGGTCGGGTGAGACCGGACTCCGTGTGATCTATGACGCGGCGATGCACCGTGGTGAGGATCTCGGCCAGTTCATCAGGCCGGTAGGTGAGGAAGTGACCGGCGTCCTGGATGCAGACAGATGCGGTCCGATCGAGTACACAGACCATTCGTCACTGCGTTCCTCCCAGAACCGGGTGGCCTGATCGGATTCACCGATGACGCTGATCACCGGGGCCTGGATGCGTTGTACGTCGCCGCTGAAAACGTCGGTGAAGTAGTCCTCCGCGAACCGGGTGTCCCTGACGCATGGCCTTGACCATGTGGGCTGCGTGTTCCGCATCCATGGCGTTGATGTCGGTCCCCATGCCGGCCAGCCAGTTGGCGTGGTTCCTGTCGGCGGTGAGTCGGTCCTGGGCAGACCACCTGGCCAGGACCGCGAGAGCCTTGTTGGTCGGTCGGGCCACGGGAAAGGCACCCCCGACATAGAGGGCCTCGATGTCACGTCCCCTGCGGGCGAGGTTCCTCCGCGACGGCAGCGGCACGGCGGATCCGGGTACGCAGTGCCCGTAGATGATCAGCTTGCCGTCGATCCGTTCACTATCTCGTCGGCGATGGCGGCGGCCACCTCGGTGGTGGGGAGGACCTCCTCACCTACAGTCACGTCATGGCCCGGCGGCTCCACGGCGTGAAGGGAGTATCCCCTCGGAAGAGCCTTGGCCAGATCGCCGAAGACACTGGCATTGGCGCCACCATAAGGAACGGCAATGATCGACGCGACCTTTCTGCAGCATCGAGCGGTTCGGTGAGCTCGTACAGCAGGTGGGCATCAGCACCATCGCCGCCTCGCCTGTCCTCGATCAGAGCCGCCAGTTTCTCAACCGTGGAATGGAGATGATGTCCATCACGGTGACGCCACCCCTGTCCCCCACGATCTCCCTGATGCGGGACACAGCCTTCGTCGCCAGCAACGAGTCGCCACCCAGGTCGAAGAAGTCCGCGACCACGCTGGGGATCTCGATGTCTAGCAGGTCGGCGTAGACGGCAGCGAGACTCGCTTCCATCAGGGTGCGGGGAGCGACATCGAGTGCAGCGACCACGCCGCGTTCCGGCTCGATCAGAGCGGCCTTGTCCACCTTGCCATGTCCCTTGGTCGGGAACACGTCCACCGTGGCGTAAGCCCTAGGAATCATGTAGTCCGGCAGAGTGCGCGCCAGGTAGTCACGAATACCGGCATCGGCGACGGGCGCAACGCCCTCGGCCCACCGGATCCACCCCACCAGTCGCTCGTGCACCCGGCTCGCCCCGGCAGGTCAACGACGCACTGAGCGACGCCCTCCATGGCTCGCCAGGGCGGATTCAACCTCGCCCAGTTCAACGCGGTAACCACGGATTTTGATCTGGTCGTCGGCGCGCCCATGGCAAATTCCAGCTGCCCGTCAGGACGCCAACTCACCACGTCACCGGTGCGGTACATACGTTCGCCGGAACCGCTCAGCGGATCGGCGACGAAACGCGACGCGGCTCATGCCCGGGCGGTGACAGGGTAGCCGCGCGCCAGGCGACCGGAGATGATACAGCTCCCCGCGCACCTCTCGGTGGCACCGGACGCAGCCGGTCGTCGAGCACGTAGGTCCGCACGCCGGGCATCGACGTGCCGATCGGCCACACCGCCCCGAGATTCTCGATGTCGGGGTGACCTCGGTGGCGGTGCAGGCTCCGATGGCCTCCGTCGGTCCGTAGTTGTTGATGACACGGCAGTCGACGCTCTTCACCAGGTCGCGCATCCACTGCGAGGGAGAACCCTCGCCGGAAAGCACCAGACTGCGGCGCGGCGCAACCGATGCCGCATCCACCTGGGCGGTCAACGCCGCCATGTGTGAAGGCGTCATCTTGAGGTGGTTCACCTCGTGGCGCGCCAGAACTGCGCCAGCTCCTTCCCCGTGATACGGCCATCCATGGCGTGAAGGGTGCCGCCATGCACCAGGGGCAGATAGAACATCGGCAGGCTGAAGTCGAATGCGAGCGACTGCAACAGCGCATACGAACCACCGCGCACGACATCCAGATCGGAGGAAACGTCCTGCAGGTAGTGAACGACCTCACGCTGCTCGACCTCCACTCCTTTCGGTCTGCCCGTGGTCCCGGACGTGTAGATCACATAGGCGAGGTTGCTCGAGTCGCCGGGGTGGGCACGGCCACCGACCTCTCGGCCAGGAGATCGTCGTAGGAGATGGTCTCGACGTCGGTGTCCCGTCGAGGGTGCCGTCGTGGATGCACAGGGCGGCACGGGAGTCGGCAGATGTATTCGAGCCGATCACGTGGCTATGGCTGGATCCAACGGCACGTAGGCGCCACCGGCTGCCAGCACTCCGAGGATCGAGGTGGCCGCGGGGATCGCCCGGTTGAATGCGATCGCCACCTTCACATCAGGGCCGATTCCCTTGGCCGCCAGGCGTAGGGCGATCCTGTCGGCGCACCCGTGCAGCTGGCCGACGGTGATCATCTCGTCACCCTCGACCACCGCTGGACGCGACGGCTCACCGCCCGCGCCGAGCCGGATCAGCTGGTGCAGCGTACGGTCGGGCTACAACATCCCGCCGGCCCCTGCGCCCACACACGCGTGACCAGGTCATGTTCGGCATCGGTGAGCAGGTCGATGTCGAGTACACGAGCCGTGGGATCGGCGACAACACGGGCGAGCAGCATGGTCAGGCGATCGGCCAGCATCTCGATCCGGAACGCGTCGAACAGGTCGGTGCGGTACATCAGGGATGCCACATAGTGGCCGTTTTCATCCGAGCAGATGTGCAGCCCGAGATCGTAATGGGTTACCGCGGTGGTGGCCCCGATCTCGCTGAACCGGAGCGCACCGGATCCACTCATGACAGGGTTTCACCGCAGTGGCCAGCTCATCGACTGCCAGGCTGACCTGGAAGAGCGGCGAATTGTTGGCGACCCGCGGCAGGGCGAGCGCCTTGACGATGTCGACGAATGGCTACGTTCTGGGAGGAGAACGCCTCCAGCGCGGTTTCGCGGCTGCGGGAAAGCAGTTCACGGAAACTCGGGTTCCCGTCCAGCTGGGGAAACGTATCGCCACCATGTTCACGAAATTGCCGATCACGTCCTCGACCCGCTGGTGTCGCGGTTCGCGACGGACGTGCCGATCACGAAATCGAGCTGGTTACTGTGCCTGGCCAGCAGCACCTGGTACAGCGCGAGCATGGCCATGTAGAAGGTGGCCCTTCAGTGGCCGCCAACGCCTTGAGTTGCTCAACGAGCCCCGTCGGGAGCATGAACTCATGGGTGCGACCCCGACCGGACAAAAGCCGCTGGGCGCGGCAGGGCGATGTCGAGTTCCAGGTTCCGGGCACCTGCGAGCCTTTCCACCTGCTGTGCCAATGCCCGCTCGCGTCTGGCAACACGCTCCGTTTTGGCTTCGTACACCGCGATGTCCTCATACTGCAGGGGACGCGCGCCAAGATCGATGCTGCCGTTGCGAACTGCCTGTTCGAGTGCCTTCCGCAGGTCTGATTTCAACAGTTCCATGGACCACCCGTCGACGATGATGTGGTGGGCCGTGAAGAGCACCACATGGTCATCGTCGGCGAGCACCAACGTCTGGAAGCGCGCGAGAGGACCGGATGCGACATCAAACGGTGTTGCACACATGCGCGACAACTCCGCCTCAGCCGAGACCAATGGGTCGTCAACACCACGCAGATCCGTGACCGGAACCTCCGCTCCGGTGTCCTCGTGGAGAACCACCGTCGGATCCCCTTGAGCATTCGCTGGGTAGCTGGCACGCAGGATGTCGTAGCGGCTCCTCAACACCAGGCAGGCGTCCCGGATCCGCTGCGGATCAGCCGGTCCCTCGAACCCTGAGCCCGAAACCCACCACGTAGGCGGCGGATCCCGGATCCATGCCGTCCTGGAGCCACAATCCGGTCTGGGTGGGCCCCAGCGGGACGACGGCATCGGTCTGCCTCGGCCCGGGACCAGAGGGACGCGACCGAGCCCTGCGCAACCGTTCGGCCAACAACTGCTTCTTGCGCTCCTGCGCGACAGCCGCGGCGCTCTGCGTTCTCACCGGGTCAGGAATGGATGTGTGGGTCGTGATGTGATTTCTCCTCCAGCTCGGTGAGCAGAATGGTTTCCAGGACCGCCGCCTGGTCGCGCAGCACGGGCACCTCGAAGATGGTGCGCAACGGCAGATCAACAGCCAGCCGGTCGTTGACACGGGCCGCCACCTTGGCTGCCAACAGTGAGTTCCCGCCGGAGCCAAAGAAGTTGTCCAAGGCTCCAACCCGGCGACCATCCGCGAAAGCCTCCGACCAGATCTCAGCCAGCAGCGCCTCGACCCCATCCTCCGGATCGACATGCAGTCGCGTTGATTTCCCCAGTCCGGAACGGGCAACCGGGCATCGTCGAGTTTGCCGTGTGCTGTGGCGGGGAACGCATCCATCGCGACGATGGCCGCTGGTATCGCATGCGCGGGCAGGACATCCGCAAGAGCCAGACGGCACGCCTCGGTATCGAAGGTGTCCGCGGGTGGTGCGGCGACCCACGCGACGAGTCGGGACTCATCATCACCGACGTGCAGCGCCCCGACGTGTGCGGCGAGAACCCCGTCGACGGCCAACAACGCCTGCTCGATCTCACCGGGCTCGACGCGGAAACCCCTGATCTTGATCTGCCGGTCGGCACGACCGATGAAGTCGTGATGCCCGTCCGGTCGCAGCCGCACCAGATCACCGGTGCGGTACGACCGCCAGGTTCCCCAGGTCGCAGCGACGAAACGCGACGCGGTCAGCGGGACGACGATGGTACCCGCGGGCGAGTCCGACCCCGCTCACGTACAGCTCACCCACGGAACCGGGTGGAACGGGTTGCAGGTACTCGTCGAGGACGGCGACGGACAGGCCGTGCACCACCTCGCCGATCGGAACCATTCCGGTTTCCGGAGCCGTCCAGGCGGTACCTGGTGACGTCAATCGTCGTCTCGGTCGGGCCGTACAGGTTGAGCACCGGACGTCGTCCCACCTCATCGGCGACCGTGGCCGCCGGCAGCGCCTCGCCAGCGACCATGAGGGCAAGTCTGGGGGGCAGGCAGTCCTTCGGCAGCGCCCGCAGGGCGGTGGGGACGAAAATGGCTCGGCGGACGTCATGACGTCGCAGATAGTCGCCGAGCGCAGCGTCCGGGGTGCGCAGTTCTTCGGGCACGAGCACCAGGCAGGCACCGTGGAACAACGCCATCGTGAGTTCGGAAACCGATGCGTCGAAACTGAACGAGGCGAACAGCAGCATCGTCTCATCGGGGCATGCCCCCTGCCCTGCGCGTTGCGATGCGGCCAAGGCGGCAAGGCCGCGGTGCGTGACAACGACGCCCTTCGGTCTTCCCGTGGAACCCGAGGTGTAGATGAGATAACACGGATGATCCGTGGAGGGGGGAACGCGCAGCTCACCGACCCGAATCGGCCCGTCATCACAGGCGCCGATGGTGGCAACGGTGTCCGGGGCATCCAGCAGCACCGCGGCGTCGAAACGATTCGCATCGGCGGCGGTGGTGATCACCAGGTCCGCCCCGGGTCGTTGAGCAGGTAGGAGATGCGCTCGGCAGGGTGGTCGGGGTCGATGGGCACGTAGGCAGCACCCGCTTTTTCGACACCGACGATGGCGACAACCGCCCGAACGGACTTGCGCAGCGACAACGCAACGATGTCCTCGGCACCGATGCCCCGCTGAATCAGCCAGCGGGCGAACTGGTTCGAGGCGGCGTCAAGTTCCGCATAGGTCACAACATCATCGCCGCACCGCACGGCATCGTGATCGGGGTCGATCCGAACCGCCTCGGCAAACAGCTCTGCGAACGTACATGGGGGCCCAGCGGCCGGTCCGGTCTGGACCGCGGAGTCGCGTTCCTCGTCACTGAGAACATCGATGGCGCCGATCCGCCTGTTCGAGTCGTTCCCGAAGGCCTCCAGGACCCTGAGGAAACGGGTGACGATGTCCTCGGCGGCGCCAGTGTCGAAGCGATCCTTCGCATGCTCCAGCTGGATGCTGAGCTCCATGCCGCCGGGGCCGGGCACCTCACCGATGCTGAAGCTGAGGTCGAACTTTTGCCCCCAGCGATCCGGGGATCCAGACCCTCGGCCTCAAACCCGGGCAACATCAGTTTCGCGGTGCTACCTCCGCTCTCGGAGAGTGATTCACCATGACCTGGAACAGCGGGTGGCGGCCCGGCACCCGGGGAGCGAGAGCATCCACGACCACGTCGAAGGGCACCTGGGAGTGTTCGACCGCACCCAGGATCGCTTCCCGGGAGCCCTGCTGATGGTCGCGGCGATCGTTGGATTCCCGGTGAGGTCATGGCGGATCGCCAGCGTGTTGACGAAGAACCCGACCAGCGACTCCAGGGCAGATCGTCGCGCCCCGTCGTCACGGTGCCGAGCGCCACGTCCTCTCCCGCTCCGAGACGATTCAGCAGCACGGCCACGGCGGCATGGCGCACCATGAACACCGACGCTCCGTGTTCGGAGGCCAGACGCTGCACCGGGCCAGGGGCCTCAGCAGGCAGCACCCGCTCCACGGTGCCGCTGGGACGCCCACCCGAAGCGTGTCCGGTTTTCTCCCGGCAGCCGGGTTTCCTCGGGCAGCCCTGCCAGGGTGGCCCGCCACCACTCGATTTCCTCGCTCTGCTCAGCTGAGCGTTCACGCTGCTCAGAGTGTGTGATCAGCATGGGTGACGGGAAGTGGAGCCCACGCGGGGCCCGACCGCGGCACCGGGAGACGCCAGGCGTCCTCCAGGTCACGCATGAGGGGTGCCAGCGACAGGCCATCACTGGCGATGTGATGCATGACCAGGACGACGATGTGGCTATCGACGGCCTCCCGAAGAATCCAGACGCGGATCGGCAGGTCGTGTTCCAGGGTCGAAGGGACGTGCGCTGCTCTCCTGCACCAACGCCATGCATTCCTGTTCGTCGAGAGCGGACACGTCGAGCACGGTGCACAGATCGGAGGCATCGGGAGCCGCCATCAAACGCTGGAAGGGTTCGCCGTCGATGGGAATCATGACGGTGCGCAGGCTTTCCTGACGTTCGACGACATCACGCAACGCCTGCTGCAGCGCGGGAACGTCGAGGGCACCCCGCAGCCGGGCGGCCAAGGGGATGTTGTAGGCAGAGGATGCCTCCTCCAGACGTGTGACGGTCCACAGTCGGCGCTGCGCAAACGATGCCGGCAGCTGCTCGCGAGCCGGGGACGGTGGACGATGCGTTCGCCCCCGCTCTGGACGTCTGGCACTGACTCGGTGGGCGGGTCGTGAGGGCGTCTCCGTGGCGTCGTGGAAGCTGCTGATGGGGGCGCGAGGATCGTCCACCTCCAACCGGGCCGCCAGGGAACGGGCCGTCGGCGCCTCGAAGAGGTCGCGCAACCGCAGCCGATTCTCCGGTCCACCGAGTCGCGCCACGATCCGGGCGGCGATCAGTGAGTGACCCCAGGAGGAAGAAATTGTCCTCCGGACCGACCGCATCTACCCCCAGAGCCTCCGCGAAAACCGCGCACACCCGTGCTTCAGGGCGGTGGCTGGGTTCCTGCGGGCTGGGGTCACCGTCGCCGGCGGGAGGGCCCGCCGGTCCAGCTTGCCGTTCGGTGTCCTCGGGAAGGAGTCCAGTCCCATGATGACCGCCGGAACCATGTACGCAGGTAGCGCCGCCTCGGCACGGGCCGCACGACTGTGGTGTCGACGTCCTCACCGGTGACGTAGCCCACCAGACGGCCCGGGGCGTCTGGGGCTTCGATGACCACGGCCCCGTCACGCCGGGAGCATCCGCCAGGCATCGTTCGATCTCGCCCGGTTCGACACGGAAACCGCGGACTTTGAGCTGCGAGTCAGCGCGTCCGAGATATGTGAGCTCCCATGAGGCTGTTCCACGCCACGACGTCACCGGTGCGGTAGAGAACATCGCCCTGCCGGAACGGGATCGGCGACGAAAACAGCTGGCGGTCGGTCCCGGCCTGTTGAGGGTATCCGGTCGCCAGGCCGGGACCGCCGATGTACAGCTCCCGGGAACTCCCGGCGGGAACGGGTCGCAGGAAGTCGTCGAGCACGACGACCCGGGCAGCTCCGAGCACGTGACCGATCGGCGGTGCGCCCAGCTCCGGGGAGGGGGACAACGGACCGGCGACGGCGACGGCGATCGTCGCCTCGGTGGGGCCATAGGCGTTGAACAGTCTCCGACCGGGGGGCGAAACGTTCGACCAGGTCGGCGCTCAGCGCCTCCGCGCCAGCCACCAACACTGGGAGACCATCCAACGGCGCGTCGATGGTGGCCAGCAGGCTCGGGGTGAGCAGCGCCGCGTCGACGCGTTCGAGTACCGTGCGCAGCTCCTCACCGACGAGCGGCCCGGGCTCGGGAATCACGAGGTTGCCGCCGCTCCCCAGGCCATGCACAGTTCCATGATGGCTGCATCGACGACAGGGATGCCGCCTGCAACACCACGCATCGGGCCAGGCACCGATCCGCCAGGTCGGTGAGCGAGCGAAGACCCCGAGCCCGCGGCGGGTGATGCACACCCCCATGGGACGACCGGTGGAGCCGGATGTGGATCATAGACCGGTTCTTCTGCTGCGGGAGCGCGCGATGGCAGTGGGCGGTTTCCTCGGGGCCGACCCACCCCATCTCGAGCACCGGAAAATCGCGGGGAGGCGGTCATGGCCGACACGCCCGCGCCGCGCGCCAGGATCAGGCGCGGGGCCGTGTCCTCCGTGACCTGGGTCCAGGCGCGCCGTCGGGTAGGTGGCATCCAGCGAGCAGAGACGGCACCGGTTCGGGCGACGGCCAACACGGCCACGATCATGTCTGCGCTGCGGGGAACGCAGACGCCGACGACATCACCGGTCGCACCTTCGGCGAGCAGCCGGTGGGCCCACCAACGGCTTTCCCGTTCCAGATCGGCGTAGGGTCAGTTCCCGATCCCCGTGATGGCGGGCGCGGCGTCTCCCAGCTGAGGGCGTGCTGCCGAGGCGAACAGATCGTCGAGCCCCATGGCCGGAACCTCCGGTGCTGACGTGGACGGATCCCATCGCCCGCAGCGAGTCGAGTTCCCCAGGCAGCAGCACATCGAGCCGCGAGATCGGGGTGGAGGGATCGTTCGCGATCTGGCTCAGCACCCTTGACAGACGAGCGGCCACGTGCTCGCCGGTGCTCACGTCGTAGCGGTCGGTGGCGAACTCCAATTCCAGAGCAAGGCCGCTCCCTGTCTCGCCGAACGCGATGGTCAGGTCCGAATTTCGCGGTGGCGACGTCATCGTCGACGAGGCGGGCGCGACCGGTGCCAAACAGGATCTCCGTGTCCACCGGCCGCGGTCCGCGAGCGATACGAGCAGCGTCTGAAACACCGGGTGGCTACCGGGTACGCGTTCCTGCCGCAACGCCGCCGCGACGTCGTCGAACGGGACGTGTGCATGGGCGAGGTGCCTCGGCGTCACGGTGGCGCACCTCGGCGAGCCGAGTCCGTGAAACTCGGATCCCCCCTCAAGCTGCGTGCGCAACGCGACCGGGTTGATGAAGAACCCGACGGTTTCCTCGAAGGCGGCATTGTCGCGTCCTGCCGTGACGGTTCCGAGCACAAGATCAGAACCGGCGCCCACACGGCTCAGCAGGGCCGTGAAAGCGGCGTGCACGACCATGAACACGGTGGCTCCCTCACGACTGGCCAGGGCACGCACCCTCTAGCGTCGTCATCGGCACCTCGCTTCGGATCACCCGCGGCAGCGGCAACCTTCCCGACGGAAGGGCTCGCGGGCAGACCTGACCGGGCTGGTGCATCGGCCAGCCGGGCCAGCCACCACACTGGTTTCCCGTGCAGTCAGCGAGTTCGGGTCGTCCTCATCACCCAGGATGTGTTCCTGCGCAGCAGCCCAGTCAGCGGGTTGCAGACCGGGACTCGACCAGGATGGTTCCTCACCGTTGTGACGGCACCCGTAGGCGTATGACAGGGTCCTTCAGCAGCGGGAGAACGAGGATCCGTCAACAGCGATGTGATGGAGCACCAGAGCGATCCGGCCTCCGCCGGCCCCATCAGCAGCACCACCAGACGCGCGGAATCTCCACCGAGATGTCCAGCTTCACGCCAGGGCCGCGGTGAACATGTCGGAATCCGCCACCACGTGGATGCGGGCCGGCACCGGGTCGTCACCTCGGCGGGGGTCAGGATTCGTTGCCAGGGTTCGCCATCGCGTTCGACGACGAGGTGCTGCGCGCGCCTCGTGGCGGCCAATAAGGTCGCTGACGCGGCCTCCCGCAGGGCAGCCACATCGAGGACATCGACGTCGAGAACGATCGGGACGTTGTAGGCGACCGGATCCGTGACGAGTCCTGCTCAACCAGAGCCGCCGCTGCGCCCGCGACGCGGGCAGCATACCGTCTGCCGGGCGCTCCACCTCGCGGATCGGTTCCGTGGCGGACCCGCCGCCCGCGAAACGCGCCCACGCCCGCGGAACCGGGTCCGGCGAACACATCGCCGGCGGCGATCGTGAACCCCGCCTCACGCAGCCGGGACACCAACCGGACGGCGAGCGGCGAATGCCCACCCAGTTCGAAAAAGTTGTCATCAACACCACGTCGTCGACACCGGTACTCGCCGCCAGGGGCCGCGCAGGCCTGTTCCTCGCGGTGTGGACGGCGCACACTCGGTCCGCGTGCGACGGCGGGGCCGCGCAACGCCGTGCGGTCGACCTTGCCGTTGCGGGTCAGGGGCAGGGCCTCCAGCACCACGATGCGGTCGGGCACGGCCTGCTTCGGCAGCCTGCACGCCAGGGCACTTCGCGCGGACATGGGCTCGATGGCGACCGACCACGTAACCGACCAGCACAGCATCGGGCCCAAGATCGCGACGCGCCATCGCCGCAGCCGCTGTGACTCGTAGAGCTGCGAGCGCGACTCGACCTCACCCAGCTCGATGCGGAAACCGCGGATCTTCACCTGGTCGTCGGCCCGCCCGAGGAACCGCAGGGCACCGTCACGGCCACGGCACACCAGGTCGCCGGTGCGGTACAGCCGTTGCCCGTCACCCCAGGGGTCTGCGACGAACCGACTGGCCGTCATCCCCGGTCGACCAACGTATCCACGGGCCAGCGCGACCCCACCCACATAGAGCTCACCGGCGCATCCGACGGGCACGGGATGCAGGAACTCGTCGAGCACGGCCACGCTCTTGCCGGGAGTGGGATGACCGATCGGTACCGGGTCGACGTCGCGGTCGCTGACGAGATGACAGGTGACATCGATGGTGGTCTCCGTCGGCCCGTACGCGTTGAACAGCCGTACCCGGTGGCCGATGTCCTCGACAAGCCCGCGAAATGCTTCTCCCGCCAGGAGCAGCGTTAGCCCCGAGGGAATGTCCGCGGTGTTCAGAGCGAGCGCGGTCGCTGGGGTGAGGATCGCATGAGTGCAGCGCTGGAGGATGCGTACGAACTCGGGTCCGAGGGTGCGTGCCCGTTCCGGCACCATGAGCAGGGTGGCGCCAGCCATCAGGACATCCCCATCTCCGATATGGCGCCATCGAAGCTGTGTGAGGGCAAACTGCATGGCGACGCTCTCCGACGTGACGTCGTAGGCGGCATATCATCGGCGAACCCCGCCAGTCCTGCGTGGCTGACGACAACGCCCTTGGGGCGCCGGTGGATCCCGAGGTGTGAATGATGTAGGCGGCGCCGTACACGCTGGCCGGGCCCATGGGAGATGCGGTGGCGGCGGAGAGTCGATCGGCTATCTCCGGCGCATCGATCACGAGTATCGGCACGGTGAAACGATGGGCCGCGGCCTCCTCACACAGCACCAGCTCGGCGCCGGGTCCCCGATCAGGTACCTGATGTACTCATCCGGGTAGGCAGGATCGATGGGCTGCCACACCCCGCCCGCCTTCATGATCGCCAGCAGAGCGACGATGGAGAACACCGAGCGTGGCAGGCAGCTCGCGACGACGGTCTCGGGGCCGACTCCTGCTCAGTCAGTAGTCGCGCCCACCGGGTCGAACGGCACTCGTCGAGCTCCCGCGAGTGAGGACTCGTCATCACACTCGACGGCTGTCCGCTCCGGAGCCGCGCCACCCGACGCGCGAAGAGCTCCGGCAGGGTGGCCAGGGAAAGCGACGCTCTCCCCGGCCTCGCGCTCCCACCCGGCATCGGAGGACAGGGTGACGGTTGTCCCTGAGATGCGTCGCGAGGGTTCCGCCACCACCTGCTGCAGCACCGGAGACAAGGTGCTGTCCCAGCTGCTCCCACATCGGCCCGGTCGAACAGGTCGGTCGCATGGTCGATGGTTCCGGTGATCCCGGCGGCCGCTCCCCGGCACGATGCTCGTCCAGGAGAGGTGAGATCAGAATCGGGCGAACTGGGGAATCCTGGCCCACCGTGGCGGGCAGCGATCCCAGCGACCACTCCGGTTCGTTGTCCTCGGTCATCACGGTCAGCGCTACCTGGAACAGCGGGTGGCGACCGGGTTGCCGCTCCGGCTGCAACTCCTCGACAACGTCCTCGAAGGCGACGTCCTGATGATCGAAGGCGGCGAGGTCGGTCTCACGCACCCGGGACAGCACCTCACGAAACGTCGGATCGCCGGAGACGTCCGGTGCGCAGCACGATGGCGTTGACGAACAAACCGACCAGGTCGGACGGTGCCTCGTGGTCACGTCCGGCGACCATCGTCCCCAATGGGATATCAGCGCCCGCCCCGAGAAGACGAAGGGTCAGGGCCATCGCGGCCTGGAGCACCATGAACGTGGTGACCCCACACGCGTGGGCCAGCTCATCGATGCGGCGGTGCAGCTCCGCATCAATGGAAAACGGCGCCAGGAACCAGCGCTGGTGGGCCGGACGGGACGCTGCCGGGCGTACGGCAGCGGGATTTCAGCAGGCAGCCCGGCGAGGGTGCGGGCCCAGTGGTCGAGCCCAGCCCTCGGGTCGTGCGTCCCGGCCCGTCGCCGCAGCCATTCGGTGTGAGTCGGCGTACTGCACGGGAAGCGGTTCCCACTGCGGAGCGACCCCGAGTTCACGGGCAGCGTAGGCGCGCCCCAGGTCCCGGGCCAACGGGTGACGGACCACGCCATCGGTGGCTATGTGGTGCAGCACCAACGCCAGCAGGTCGCGGGTCCTGCCACGCACGATGGTGGCGCGCACCGGAATCTCGCGGCCCAGGTCGAAGGGCTCGCGGGAGATCCGGACGAGAACCTCCTCGACCTCATCAGCGTCACCGATCTCCCGCACATCCAGGGCACCACGTGATCCCGGACGGCAGAATCCGCTGATACGGTATGCCGTCAACGTCCGGGAAGATCGTGCGCAGGCTCTCGTGACGCCCGACCAGATCATTGAGCGCCGCCTGCAGGGCTTTCCTCGTCGAGACGACCCGCGACCTGCAGCACGATGGGCACGTTGTAGACGGCGGCCTCGTCGAGACGGCTGAGGAACCACATCCTCCTCTGCGGGGCGGACACGGGCACGTCGCCGTGTCGTTCGCACGGCACCAGGCCGGGTTCCGACGCCGCATCTACGACCGAACGCTCCAGCAGACCGAGCAGGGGTCGGCACCTCAAATACGTCACGCAACGTGATGGAACCACCGACCATCTCCTGCCAGCGGCTGATCAACCGGACCGCGAGCAGCGAATGCCCACCGAGCTCAAAAACCCTTGGTCCACATCGACCTCGTCCAGGCCGAGCGTCTCGGCGAAACAGCGGCAGGCCGCCTCCTCCCGTGGCGTGGGGCTCGCCGTCCCGGGCTCGGATTCTCGACGACGGGCACCGGTAGGCGCCGCACATCCAGCTTGCCGCTGACGGTGAGCGGCAGCGCATCGAGAGCCATCACCGCGGAGGCACCATGTATGCCGGCAGCTGTCGCGCCACCCGGCGTTTGATCTCCGCTCCATCAGCGCTGCCAACGACATAAGCGACGATTCGCTGGTCACCGGGGCTGTCCTCGCGGACGATCACCGCGGCGGCCTGCACACCCTCAACCGCCTTGACTCGTTCGATCTCCCCAGCTCGATGCGGAAACCACGGATCTTCACCTGGTCGTCGCTGCGACCGATGAACTCCAGTTCCCCATCCGCACGCCACCGCACGACATCACCCGTGCGGTACATGCGCTCCCCCGGTGCATCGAGGTCAGCGACAAAACGCGACGCCGTCATTCCGGGACGGTGCCTGTAGCCGCGCGCCAGGCCCGGGCCGGACAGGTACAGCTCCCCGGGAACACCCGGCGCCACGGGTCGCAGTCTCTCGTCCAGCACCCGGGCGACGAGACCGTCGGTCGGATGCCCGATCTCCGGTGGCCGCAGGCCGTCCAGCGGCCACGACACCACACTGGTGACGGTCACCTCCGTGGGTCCGTAGGGTGTTGAGGATTTTGCGGTCAGCCGCCCACGCCCGCACCAGCGACTCCGGGCACGCCTCGCCGCTGAGATTGATGGTGCGCAGATGCGTGAACGCGCCCGGTTCCAGGCTCTGCAGCCGTGACGGCGTAAGTTCGCAGTAGGTGACGCGATGATCCTCCAGGAGCTGCGCCAGACGCTCCCCCGCGACAACTCCCTCTCCCGGAAGCACGATGGTGCCGGCTACGGCGAATACGGTGAGCAGGTCGATGACAGACACGTCGAAGCTGAACGACGCCAACTGCAGAAGTTTCAGCGACCCATCGGGCCCGAAGCCACGCACCTGCGAGGGCGACCGTACCCGCCAGGCCGCTGTGGGTGACCTCCACGCCTTTCGGGCGACCAGTCGACCCGGAGGTGTAGATGACGTAGGCCACATCGGATATCTCCGGAAGCGGCCACGCCACGGGGGCCGGGGCATCCGCCACGCAGGTGGCGTCAACGACCGGCAGGAGCCCGAAACGCTGCCGGTTCGCGGAGTCGGTGATCACGGCGATCGGGGCCGCGTCCTCGACCATGAAGGTGATCCGCTCGTCGGGATGGGCCGGATCGATCGGCAGGGTAGGCCGCGCCCGTGCGGCACACCGCGAGGATGGCCACGACAGCGTCGATGTTCTTCGGCACGCTGACCGCCACCACGCTCCCGCCGGCGCCCAGGGCGCGGAGCCCGCAGGGCCAGGGTCTCGACGCGCACGTCCAGGTCGGCGTGGTGACGGTCTGCGTCCCTCCTCGACCGCGATGCCCGTGGGACGCGTCGCCACGGCATGATCGAAGAACTCGATGAAACGCACCGGTTCCGGGCACGGCTCACCGACACCCCACGCGGTGACCTGCTCGGCGATGTCGGCTGGAACCACGTTCAGCTCACACACCGGAGCATCGGGCCGCGCGCTGGCCTCGGCGGCAAAGCTCACACCAGGCCTGGCCGAGGTAGCGGGCACGCGCCTCGTCGTAGACGTCCCCGAGAACTCCACCTCGATCTCGGAGCTGCCGTCCGCGCGATCGAACAGGCAGAAGTTGAGGTCGAACTGCGCCGTGCCCAGGTCGAGATCGGTGACTGCCGTGGCGGGAACCCCGAGGTCAAGGTCGATGTCGTCGCCCTGCCTGGCCGCCATACCGATCTGGAACACCGGTTGCCGGTTCATGGAGCGGAGTCGGGTTGAGGTGCTCCACCAGCACATCGAAGGGCAGATCGGAGTGCTCAAGGCTTCCAGTGTCGCGTTGCGCACGTCAGCGCACAGCTCGGCGAAGGTGGTGGCGGCGGAGATGCGATGGCGCATCACCAAGGTGTTGACGAACAGCCCCACCAGGTCGGTGAGGCTTCCTCATCGCGACCGGCGACCTGCGTGCCGAGTACGACGTCGTCGACACCGAAACGACTCACCAGGGCGGCCACGAGCGCCTGGTTCAGCGTATGGGGTGCACCCCAGGTCGCGTTCCAGGGCGCGCAGCTGGTCCCGGAGGGACGCGGGAACGGTCACGACACACGCGATCCCCTACCCGTGGCGACCGCTGGACGGGAGTCGCCAACGACAGCTCGGTGTCCTGCGGGGCGCCGGCCAGCCAGGTGCGCCAGTACTCAGTCTGTTCGTGGGCGAGCGACCCGGGGTCGTGAACATCGCCCAGCAGTTCGCGCTGCCAGGCGGCGAAATCCGCATACTGGATCTCCAACGGTTCCCCGCTCCCAGGGCGTCCCGTCCCGGCGGGCAGCGTGAGGCCTCGCCAGGTCCCGCGCCAACGGTTCCATGGAACTCCATCAGCCGCGATGTGGTGCACGACGATCAGGAGGATCCATCCTCCGGGTTCGGCAACGAGGTGCACCCGCAGGGGCGGCTCCTCTGCCAGGTCGAACGGCTCGGCGGCCAGACGACGCATCGTGGCGTCGGGCTCACGGACGTGGGTCATGCACTGCAGCAGCTCCGGCAGGGTCCTCGGGCTCCACGACGTCGAGCACGGGCTCACCGTCGACCACGCGGACATGGGTGCGCAGCACCTCGTGTCGGGCGGCGACGTCTCGAACCGCCTGAGCCAGCGCAACCCGGTCGACGTCACCGGCCAGGGTGCATCGCCAGCGGGATGTTGTAGGCGGGAGAACCAGGGCTCCGTTTGGGCCATGAACCAAAAGCCGGCGTTGACCGTAGGAAAGGTGCTGAGTCATGTCTTCCTTCCAGAAGTTCAGGCACGAGAACGTGGGGTCAGGCGGGGACGCGGACGGCGCGGCGCTGCATCGGCGACAGCTCGGGACGCCAACCCAGCCGGCGTGGGTGCCTCGAACGGGTCGCGGACACTGACCCTCCAGCCCCGCTTTTGCCACTGCGGCGACCACCCGAGCCGCCGCCAGGGAGTGCCCTCCGATGGCGAAGAAGTCGGTCATCACGCCCGACCCGGGCATCGCTAGGACCGTTTCGTAGGCCTCATAGATGGCCCGTTCACATCGGTGAGCGGGGCGACGAGGTCGTCACCAGGGTGCGCTGCCTCCGGGTTCCGGGAGAACCTTGAGGTCGAGTTTTTCCGTTGATCGTCAATGGGAGCGCATCCAGCGCGATGACGTGCGAGGGCACAGCGTGTGGGGAAGTTCGGCCCTGGCGCGCTCCAGCACAGGCGCCGGTGGAGATTCCGGCTGGGGTGACGTGCGACGACGAGAGCTGGCTGGCCCCGCCCGGTCCTCGCGGACCATCACGTGCACCTGCTCCACCCCGTCGACGGCACGCAGCACGGAGGCGACCTCTCCGGCTCACCCGAAAGCCACGCAGCTTGACCTGGGCGTCGCTGCGACCTCGGTAGATCAGCTCTCCGGCACGATTCCAACACACCACGTCACCGGTGCGGTAGACCCGTTCCCCGCTGCCATCGGGGTCGGCGACGAAGCGGGTCGCGGTCAGCCCTGCGCGATCGCGGTAGCCGAGAGCGACACCAGGGGCCCCGATGTAGAGCTCGCCGTCGACCCCGACCGGAACCGGTCGCAGCAGGAATCCAGCACGAGCAGGCGCGCACCGGCCAGTGGGCCTCCGATGGGAGGCGCGTCCCGACCAGCTGTGAGTGGTCCGGCCACCGTGGCCGCGATCGTCGCCTCCGTCGGCCCGTAGGCGTTGAACATCGAACGTCCAGGGCGAACCGTGCGACGAGTTCGGCGCTGCACGCCTCGGCACCGACCAGCAGGGTGTCGAGCCCGTCGAGACCGGCGGGATCGACCGTGGCCAGGGCACCCGGGTGACCAGGGAAACATCGCAGCGCGACGACCACTGCGCCAGTTCGTTTGCCGACGAGCACACCGGGCGGCGGGACGACGAGGTGCCTCCGCGGGCCAGGCGAGGCAGAGCTCCAGGATCGATGCGTCGAGGCGAGAGAAGCAAGTTGCAGCACCCGTGTACCGGGGGCGAGGGCCGTAACGTTCTTCTTGTGCCCGGGCGAATGCGCCCAGTCCGCGTTTGAGAATCTCGACGCCCTTGGGTTCCCCTGTCGAACCGGAGGTGTGGATGATGTAGGCGACGTCGCCTCCGCGCGGTGCGGCCTCCGGCAGGCAGCGGTCGCCGTCCGCATCGGCCAGATCGAGCACGGGGGTTCTCGTACCGGCTCGTTCCAGGGCCTCAACTCCCCACCTCGGCCAGCACCACCCGCATGTCGCAGTCATCGACCAGCCGACGCAGACGCGCGGCGGGGTGGGTGGCGTCCAGCGGCACCGGAACCGCCTGCGCCCTGGCCACCGCGAGCAGAGCGACGATCGTGTTGGCGGAACGCGCTTTTACACCTCGACCCGGTGGCCCGGTTCCACTCCCCGTGTCCGCAGCCACCCGGCCATCCGGGAGCTATGGAGGTCGAGGGCACCATAGGGTGAGATGACCGTCATGCGCCTCGACCGCGGGGGCGTGCGCACCGGCACGGCGCAACGCGTCGGCGAACAGGCTCTCCAGGCCCGCCGGTGCGAGGTCGACCTTCGTGGGCATCCCCCAGGACCGTATCGCCGCGGTCTCCCCGGGGGCATGCCCCCGCAGCTCGTGCATGCGCAGCGACGGATCGGCGACGACACGCTGCACGAGAAGGACGTATCTGCGCAGCAGTGCCGTCGCGGTCTCGTCATCGAACAGGTCACGCGAGTAGTCGGCGGTGACACCGATGCCGTCGTGACGCTCCTCCAGGGTGAGGGTGAGATCGAATTTGGAACCCACGACGAGGCTGCGGGCACGGGCCACGTCGAAGAGCGCCCCCGGAACCGCCTCGCGGCGGTGGTCCTGTGTGGTAAACATCACCTGGAAAAGGGGATGGCGGCCCCCTGAACGGTCCGGGTTGAGGCGTTCCACCACGCTGTCGAAAGGCCACGTCGGCATGCGCCAGACAGTCGGCATCGGAAAGTTTCAGGCGGGCCAGCAGCTCTTCGAAGGTCGGATCCCCCGACAGATCGCTGCGCAGAACCACCGTGTTCACGAAGAACCCGACGACATCCTCGAGTGCGCTGCTGTCGCGACCGGCGGTGACGGTACCGACCACGATGTCATAGCCTGCCCCGTGAAGGTTCAGCAGCGCCGCGAACACGCCGTGCAGCACGACGAACGAACTGACTCCAGCCCTACCAGCCAGGGCCGTCACCCGCGCTGCGTCGCGGCATCGATCTCCGTGCGGGCCTGTCCCGCCCCCGCCGGTTGCCTTGCCGCGCGCACGATCCGGCGGGAAGGTGACCTCCTCCGGCAACGACGCCAACCTGCGTTCCCACCACGCGATTCGTTCGGCTAGGTGAGCGGGATCGGTCGCTGCCGCGGCTCGCGCCCAGTCGTGATACTGCAACACCGGTTGGGGCAGTCGTGGATCCCGCCCCTCCGAGCGGGCCACGTAGGCCGATTCCAGGTCGCGCAGCAGCGGCTCCATGGACCAGCCGTCCGCGGCGATGTGGTGCAGCACCACGACCACCGAACAGCCGTTGCCGCTCCCGGATCACACTGACCCGCACGGGCAGTTCCTCGGTGAGCCGGGAACACGTGACGCGCCGCCGCATCGACGGCGGCATCGACGTCCGGGGCACAGATCTCGTCGATGACCGGCACCAGGGCGGCCGCCTCCGACGCAGGGATGATCCTCTGCACCGGTTCGGCTCCTGGCAACACCACGCTTCGCAGCGGCTCATGACGAGCGACGACATCCCCGAGCGCGGCCTGCAGCGCAGGGAGGTCGATATCATCGGCGTCGACGACAACAGGAATGTTGTAGACGGGCGAGGGACCGTCGATCTGCTCGATGAGCCACAGCCTGCGTTGAGCCTCTGACATGGCCACGACACCATCGGTGGGCCGGGGCGCCTGCGTGATCGGTCGCCGAAACCCGCCACGGGCACGGGCGAGGAACCCAGCACGCTCGGTGCCAGCAGCGTCACGCATGGCGACCCGAATGCCGGCCGCGGCCAGCTGCGAGACCAGTTTCATGACGAGCGGTGAGTGCCCGCCGAGACGGAAGAAGTCGTCATCGGGCCCGACCTGGGAAACCCCGATCACCTCCCCATGATGCGGCAGGCCTTGGCTGTTCATCGTCCTCTGCTGCTTTCCCCGAACCGCTCAGGGGACGGCGCGAGAGCGCATCCCGGTCGAGCTTGCCGTGGATCGTGACGGGGAAGCCGGTCGAGGACCACCCAGTGCGACGGGACGGCGTGGGCCCGGCAGCAGGGCGGCGGCATGGGCGCGTATCCGTTCCACGTCCACCCCGGCACCAGCGACGTGAGCGACCAGTGCTTTCCCGCCGCCGAGATCGTCACGCAACGACACCGCGGCCCCTGTGACTCCCGGGGCGGCGCCGAGGATCGTCTCGACCTCACCGAGTTCGATGCGGAAACCGCGCAGCTTGACCTGGGCGTCGTTGCGTCCGACGAAGTGGAACGTCCCTCCCGTCCAGGCGGACCAGGTCACCGGTGCGGTAACGACGGCCACCGTCCGGCCCCGCGACGAAACAGGGACGCTGTCAGGCCGGGTTCGCCGATGTACCCGCGGGCGAGACCGGGACCGCTGATGTAAGAGCTCGCCGACCACCCCCGGGGCGACGGGTCGCAGGGCGGTGTCCAGCACCTCAGTCTCGCGCCGTACACGGGTTTCCCGATCGGCACGGAGGCACCGGCCCCGTGGGGTCCGCTGAGACAGTGCCCGGTTCCGAAGATCGTGGCCTCGGTGGGTCCGTGAGGTTCACCAATCGGATGCGCCCGCGAGAGCTGCAGCAAACTGTGCGAGGAATGCCTCCCCTGCCAGCACCAGGGTCACGTCCTCCGGGATGCTCGCGGGATCCAGGGTCAGCGCGAAGGACCCGACCATGAAGGCGTGGGTGACGCCCAGCCTCGCCCACTCGGCCATCAGAGCGTCACCGGAGTCGCGGTGCTCGTCGGTGATCAACGCGCCGGTGGCACCGGTCAGCAGCCCCATCGTCATCTCGAACACGCTCGCGTCGAACCCGGGAGAGGCTGCCTGCGCCACAACGGCTCCCTCCTCCACACCACACCACCGACGTTCAGGCCACCATGTCGGCGATCCCTGCATGGGTGACGTAGACCCCCTTGGGACGACCGGTAGATCCGGAGGTGTGGATGACGTAGGCGCCGGCGTCGGGGGCAGGGCAGCGCCGGGGCGAGTCGGTGACCGGGGCGACGGCGGTCAGCAGAACCGCGACGCCGGCGTCATCCGCGACGATCAAACGCTGCCCGTCCCAGCGGGGCCGCATCCGCTGCGAGCGTGATGACGATCGCCGCCGAGGTGTCCTCGACCACCATCCGTTGTCGTTCGTCCGGGTAGTGCCGGTCGATCGGTTGCCACACCGCCCCCAGCAGGCTCACCCCGAGGAATGCCGCCACCTGGTCCACGCCGCGCGGAAGCGCGCACGCGACCACGTCCTGAATCGCCACGCCCCTGCTGCGCAGCAGGGCGGCCCAGCGGCGGGCACGTTCGTCAAGCTCTGCCCGCGTCCACCGCTCCTGACCCGCGACCAGCGCGACGGCCTGCGGATCTTTCTCCACCTGCGTGTTCCACAGGGGACGCGATCGTGGCGCCGCCAACGGATGCCGGGCACCACTGTCGACCGCCTCTCCGGGCAACAGGACATCGGTCCCGCCCAGCGGGGCGCATCGAGGGCGGGTGGCGACCTGCCGCAGCACGGATTCCAGCCGACGGACCAGCCGCTCGGAGTTCTCAGCCCCCACCTCCGCCGCGTATTCGAGGGTCCCTGCGATTCCGTCCGGGTTACCGGCCCTGAAGCGTTCGGTGAAGGCCCACACCAGCTAGAAACGAGCGGCGGGTGCAGGGGTCGGCTGTTGCCGAACCCCGGGCAGATGCGGAAGTTCAGGGTGGCTCCGGATGCACCGTGTGAGGCGTAGTCGGGGAACGAATCCGCGCTCTCCTGCGCCCATGCTGATCAGGACGTCGATCCAGGGGTGCGCCCGGGTTCGCGGCTCGGGTTCAGGGCCTCGACGACGGAATCGAATCCGATACCGGAGTTCCGCATCGCCGTCAGATCGCTGTCGCGCAGCTGCGCGACCAGCTCCGTGAACGTCCCCCGGGATCGACGTTGCTGACGGGAACGATCGTGATTCACGAGCGGTCCCACCATGTCCGTCAGCCCGGCTTCGTCGCGCGCACCGACGGCGGCACCCATACTGAAACGTCGCCCCACGCCGAGGCGGCCAGCATCATCGTCATCGCCGCGTGCAGGGACGACGAACGGTGTCGTCGAAGTCGTTTCGCCAGGAGCCAGCACCGCCTGGTGAACACCTGCATCGATGTCGAACGCGATGTACCCCGCTCGTCCGTGATCCTCCTCAGCGGCGGGTATCTGCGGACACCCGGCGGTAACGTCGCGTAGACGATCCCGCCAGAAGGCGATCTGCTCGGCGGTGCCCACCGGATCAGCGGCCCGACGCACCTGCTGGGCCGCCACATCGGCGAACTGCGGCGGCAGCGGCTGCCACGAGGGCGCGGAGCCCGGAACGGGCCGCGTAGGCGGCATCGAGGTCGCGATCCAGCAGCATCATCGACCATCCGTCGCAGGGCGATGTGGTGCACGACGAGCACGAACACGTGGTCACTCGGTGTCCGCAGCAGGATCGGTCGGACGACCTCCTCCGGCCAGGTCGAACCGGTCAGTCACGGCACGGGCCGCGGCCTCCTCCTACCTCCGAGCCGATCTCGCGAATCCTGATGCCGTCGCGGACGGGATCAGGTGCGTCCACGCGCTGCCAGACCCGTTCGCCGTCGCTGCCGTGATCGGGTGCGCAGGATCTCGTGGCGCTCCACCACATCCAGCCAGGCCCGTTCCAGTGCGGCGACGTCGAGGTCACGTCCCAGACGCACGGCGGCGGGCACGACATACCCGGAGGACCCGTCGGCGGATTCCTCGGTCAGCCACATCCGTTCCTGTGAGGGGACACGCCATCTGCTCGGTCCGTGGCACGGGCACAGGTGCCGCGCTGGTCGGTTCGGCGTCATCGAGTAGGGCCGCGACATCACCGATGCGCGGCGAGGGCGCAGAACATCCGCAATTGCCGGGCCGATCCCGGTGCGTGACCGCAGCTCGAGCGACGATCCGGGCCACATCGATCGAATGACTCCCCAGATCGACCAGCGATCCTCGACCGTGAGATCGCTGATTCCGGTGACCTGCTCCACCACCTCCGCCACGACGCGTTCCGCGGTCGTCAGGGGCAGATCCCGCGCGCCCGCAGCCACACTGGCTCCGGGAGCGCGGAACGATCCACCTTCCCGCTCACGGTGAGGGCAGGGCGGACAGGACGGTCACCGAGGAGGGCACCATGTAGTCAGGAAGTTTCCGCGCCAGTGCGGCACGCAGCGCACGAGGGTCCACTGTGGCATCGGGCAGGGCGTGACGTAGAGCAGCAGTTGTCGGACTGCGGACCAGCTCCCACGGTGACGACCGCCCCTGTGATCCCGGGAAGCTCCAGGGTCGTGGCCTCGATCTCACCGGGTTCGACACGAAACCACGTATCTTGATCTGATCATCAATTGCGTCCGAGGTGAGTGGATCTCCCCGTCTCGTCGATGCACGACCCGATCACCGGTGCGATACATCCTTTCACCGGGAACCAGCAGATCGGCAACGAAACGGCAGGCCGTGAGCCCGTGCTGCCAGCGTAGCCACGCGCGGACCGGCCCGGCCACATAGAGTTCGCCGTCCATGGTCGGGGCCAGGGTCTCAGCAGGACATGAGGCGCGCATTCCCTCGATCGGATGGCCTATGGGCACGCGATCGCCGGATCGGGCCGAGGTCATGGGAGTGCAGGCATGTGACCGTGGCCTGTCGGGCCGTAGGTGTTGACCATGCGCCGCCCATCACGTGCCCATTCCCGCACCAGGGCTGGCGGGCAGGCCTCGGCCCCGACGAAAAGACATTCGAGGCTGTCGACACCTGACCCGCTGGCACCAGAGAGAACCGGCGGCGGAACCAGAGCGTGAGTGACGTCCCAATTCGCCATTTGATCGGCCAGGGCCTGCCCACTCAGTCGTTGTGGACCGGGCAACACAAGCGTCGCAGCCGCCCACCACGTAGCGATGATGTCCTTCACGCTTGCGTCAAAAGAAAGAGATGCGGTCTGCAGAACTCGGCTCCTGGTTGTCAAGTGCCAAGATTCAGCCTGCGAACGCGCGAGGGCTTCCAGTCCAGAATGAGGAACCACCGTCGCTTTGGGGCGACCTGTCGTGCCCGATGTATAGATGATGTACGCAGCCGCGGATGCCGGAACCGACGGCCACACCGATGCCCCGGAGGACATACCCACATCACCCATGTCCACCAGATTCTGTCCCGCAGGAAAACTTCCCGCCGTCTCGTCGGTGACGACGATTGCCTGCGGACAGGAATCCTCCAACAGGTAACACAACCGCGACCGGGGATGAGCGACGTCGAGCGGAAGTAGCAGCTCCTGTGCGCACGATCGCCACCAATGCAACGACCATGGCACGCAGAACGTGGAACACAGATGCCGACAACACTTTCCGCTCCTCCGATTCCCCTCTCGACGAGCAGGGTCGCGAGCGCCTCTGCGCGGGCATCGAGTTCACGGTACGTCAACTGGGCATCGTTGGCATCCACCGCGATGCCTTCGGGGTTGAGCCGGAGAGCCCGGTCAAAGATGGCGGAATAAGTCAGCATCAGGAATCCTTTTGCACAAGGCCGGGCGAACCGGGTAGCGGAACGCTCACACCGAGCGAGCAATCGAAATCGACGAATTTCGAGCTCAGAGCGCAGAACGGGAATCCATTGCCTTCACCAAAGCGGGGCGCATATCGGTCCAATGAGAGTCAACCCATTCCATTGCGGCTTTCTGCTTCATGGGCCCAGCGACCTTCACCCACCCCGAGGGAATATCCGCAAAAACAGGCCATAGCGAATGCCGATTTTCCACATTTACCAGGACATCGGCATCTTGATCATCAAAGGATTCACGATAAACCCATGTATCTATTTACTAAGGATTCAATTCGCTCAGGAAGCGCTGCCTTGCACCGAAATAATTACCGCGCGAAAACGCTAAAATTTACACTCGGAAAGCGCACGGAAAGGCCGTCGACAAAAAAGGAGCATAACCTCTGGGGTATCGCACGAATAACGTTGCGCCCACACCCTAAGGTCTCACCCGAAGATCCAGGAAGCTCCAACACACACGCCCCACCCGCCGGGATCCGTCACGAGCCCCTAGAGCGCGACCGACGCCAGCAAAACGTCGGGGGAACCGGAAACCACCTAGAGACCCGAGGCCCGGAGGCACCCTCAGATGACGGAAGACCTCGCACGTGACCCCTGTAACACCGGCGGGTTGGAACGGGGCGGACGAACACGGTGGGGAAACATCCATTACTCACCTCACTCTGCCCTGCGCGCCAGGGCAACCCACACAGGACGGCTACCCGGATACAGACAGGACGGAAACGATTTAGGCAACGTGTTGGACGATCCGAACTTCCTCGACACCCACGAGAGTCATGGTCATCGGAGCAACCGCGATCGACACTCATTCGATTGCGACCGCTCCAACACGTCGAGTGACGGCATCGACCCCCGCAAGCACACCACCAGAAATAACGTCAGCGACCATCCCTCGGCCACGACCGCACACGGAGCCCACTGCAGGGAACCGCGGCACGCCACGACCTCCCAGCGATGCAGGCATCGCGACTTTCAGGATTCGCCACATGGCAACCCATGGTAATGTGCCCATACGACACAGTGCAACACCATTCTGCCGACCAATCCGTTAACGCCCGACTGAAGGTTGTTGAATATTTATCTTCCTGCTTCCTTAAGCCCTTCTCCAAATATTTACTTCTGCGAACTGAAGTCCGGCTGAGCCTCGGCGATTATCGCCGATACACCCTCGGACCAGCGCATGCAAGAACGCTCGAAAGCCGCCTGGCTAAAGGTGTTAAATATCTAAAGACGGCATCTTCCGGATCTTTTCGCGAAGTCGGCGCCAACTCGACACAGGATTGCTTCCACCAGTCCCGCGCCAAGATTCACACGAAAGCCTCGAAACAGCACGCAAATATCTCTTGTGGACAACGATGCGACAGCATCCGCCGCCTCCCTCCCGCAGCCACATACCATCTGAAGATGACTGCCTCGACCCTTTGACCCCTGCGCGGGGGATCCAGCACACCGACGCCGCAGGGGCAGTTCACCAGCGATTCGGTGACATCACAGTGCCCGGTTTGACAGTAGACTGTTCAACATGACCGACCTGACGCCACGGCGGGAGGCCACTGTCGGCCGCTTGGTCAAAGCTGCCATCAGCCAGTTCGCCGCCCGAGGCATGGACGCCACCAGTGTGGAACACCCGTGCGAAGCCGCAGGATTCAGCCGAGGCGCTTTCTCCAACTTCACGTCCAAGGACGAGCTGTGCGTCGCGGTGGCCGAGCGCTACCGTGACAGCGTGCAGGCCAGCCTGCCCCAAGCCGTTGCGAGCCTGCCCACCGACGAGGACCTCTCTCTGGTGGCCGATGCCGCTCTGGAGAGCTTCCTCAAGATCCTGTCTCCCAGCCGGGAGATGACGATCACCCTCCTGGAGATCCGAATGCGGGCACTGCGAAGCCCCAAACTGGCTGACCACCTGGAACGGATCAACACCGAGACCCGCCCGTCACTGGTCAAGTTCGTGGACGACTTGGCCACGCGTCTGGGCATCTCTTTCGTGTTGCCGACGGAGTACATCCTCGATCTCTTCGAAGCGCTCTACTACTTCGAGTTCAATCGTTACGGAAAGTACAGCATCCGTCCGCTCCTGACCCCCCTGGCGCTGTTCCTCATGCGCTCAGAGGACTGACGCCCCGGTCGCCTCGAAGGTGGATGCTGGCAGCAGCGACAGCCGGACCACGCGTCCTGGCTTGTCGCAGCCGCTGGCTTTCCTGCAGAAACCGTCCGCGGCAGCGCCCCGCCTCGGTCGACCCGCTCAGAGGGTCAGTTCCCGCAGCGTGGCGTAGTCCTCCGTCGAGGGATGGGCGATGATCACCTCGGCGGGTGTGTGCCGGGATGGGGTGTGACGAGGTGCGGGCAGCTGCGCGTGACCCCTCGGCGTAGGGGCACATCTAGGACGGAGTGCCCGCGTTCGAAGGCGATCACATCCACCAGCGGAACGCTGGCTCCAGGCACGTCCTCGGGGACGAAGGCCATCGAGAAGAGCTCGTCATCATGAACGTAGAGATCCTCGTAGTCGGACACGTGAGTGGGCGTATTCCTGCTGGATCGGATTCCTTGAGGACGTTGTAGACGCGCCCCTCCGCGCGTTGCTTGAGCCTCTGCAGTCGCTGTCCCGAGCTGGGAGGTCCTCGGGTGGCAGAGCTCAGCTGCCACCGCCGATTGGCCACCACATGAGGGCAGACGGATGAATGACCGTCGCGGGCGAGCGACGGCCTCCTCTAGGTCGTCGAGGAGATCATCCCAGCGATCCGTCGCGACGTTGACCAGGAAGACGTCGTTACGACGGGCGGGATAACCGCCCGATGCCGTGCCGGTGCGCTCGCCGAGCCTGCCTCAGCAGCTCCTCCATGGCCGCGGCATCCGCGAACCAGGCCGCCTCGTTCCCGGGCGGAGCGGTCAGGGTCAGACATCGGGCCCGAGCCCCATCTCCGAGAAGGCCATGGCCTCCTCCATAGTGCGCAGGTTTGCCGATGGCCCTGCCCTGGAGCTCGATGTCGTACTCCGCGATCCGGTCGCCCGGCAGGTCCGATTCGGACACCACGCGGAGAGTGGTCGGTTCGTCGATGGCCAGCCCGAAACCGATGAACTCGGTTAGCCAGCCGACCGCCGCCGGGGCCAGCTGCCCCTGCGCAACGAAGTAGTCGGCGCTGCGGACCAGCGGGCACGACGGTCTCGAGGTCCATTCCGCCCGCCTCACCGGAAGCGCTCACGACGTCCACGGCGCGGTGCACCCGGGCGACGCGGGCCGCCTCGGGCTCGTCTGGCGTGAGCCGGATTCGGCCAGACGGGGATCGATCCGATCACCTGCTCGTCCTCGAGGCGCAGCATCAGCATGCCCCGAATCCGGTTCCCCGCTTGAGGGCATCCAGCACCTCGACCACCGCGGGATGTGTCACGAGGATCCTGATCGCTTCTTCTCGGCTCATGAGGGCGACCATACGTGCGGTGAGACACGCCATCGAATGATTGACATCAGAACTGGCCACCTGACCGACAGCGACTCAGACAAATACTTGCCTAGTTTCCGGGAAACTACTTGCTAGCCTAGTTGTCAGTATGTTGACTGCCACCGTTCAGGAGGACGACATGACCACTCACCCAGAGCCCCACATCCGAGGAGGCCGCCGAAACCTGTTGAGACAGGCTGAGACCACCCTCACCACACTCGGGGAAACGCGGGATGGCCGACGATAACCGCCCAGATGAGCATGGCGTGCCGCCACCTCCGTGTACCTGCTGGCCAATCGCGACACCCAATTTCGACGCCGTCTCCTTCATCGGCATGATGGTCTGGGTGCTGGCACCCTTTGATCCTCGTGGTCGCGTTCGCGAAGGTCGCCAAGAACGGTTTCGGGATTCGCTGGGCGTCTACATGGCGGTCTGGGCCCTGTGCTGGAGCATCTCCATGTTCTTCCCCACCGCCGCGGTCCGGGTGCCGCTCGCGGCGGTGATCGCGGTCGCGTCCTTCGTCGGCGCCCTCGTGGAGGCACGCCGATGAGCACCGAGACATCCCCGCCACAAGCTGGTCGACGAGTTCACCAATCCGGTGCGGTTCTCGCTGGTGGCAGGGTTGGCCGGGGTCGAGCAGATCGATTTCGCCACCCTGCGCAACCACCTCCAGGTCTCCGACTCCGTGCTCTCCCGCCAGGCCAGCCAGCTCGAGGGCCTGATCGTCGCCGTCCGCAAGGGTTACATCGGGAAACGCCCCCGCACCTGGTTCAGCCTCACCCCGAAGGGCCGCAAGCTGTGGAAGTCTCACCTGGAAGCGCTGCGGGCCATCGCCGAGGGCTCCGTCCCGACCACCTCGGGGGAAGGTTCCTGACAGGCCCGACCCGATTTTCCCGCGACGCTCCGCGCAGGCGGGCAGACTGGGTGACATGACCATCGAGAAACTGATCACGGAGGCCCCCGGGCAACCGGACTTCACCAACAACGCCTGGATCGTCGGCGATGACCGGGAAGTGATCGTCATCGATCCGGCCCACCAGCCCGACCGCATCGCGCTCGCCGTTGGCGACCGGAAGGTGAGGGCGGTGCTGCTGACCCACGGGCACTGGGACCATGTGACGGCGGCCCCGGCCTTCGCGGCCCTGATGGGTGACCCGCCCGTCTACCTGAACCCCGCGGACGAGTTCCTGTGGCGGGAAACCCACCCGCACGAGGCGTTCCGGCCCATCGCTGACGGCGACGAGTTCACGGTCGCCGGGGTCACGCTGCGGGCGGTCGCGACCCCGGGGCACACCCCGGGCGCGACGTGTTTCGTCACCGACGGGTGGTCTCACCGGCGACACCCTCTTCGAGGGCGGCCCGGGAGCCACCCGCTGGGACTACTCGGACTTCGACCGGATCATCGCCTCGATCCGGGAACGCCTGTTCACCCTGCCCGACGACACCGTCGTCAACACGGGCCACGGCCCCTCCACGACCATCGGGAAGGAACGCCCGCACCTGGACAGATGGATCGCCCGGGGATGGTGGAGACCCTGCCGCCTGGCCGCGTCCCATCCGGAGGGCACTCCCGGCGGACGCTGGTCGGGGAGGGCTGGCCCGCTCGACGTGGTGCTGCATCCCGCGTCGCGATGATCGATGGCGTGGAACACCGGTGCGATGGCGGGAGATCGCCCGGAAGGAGTGTCCATCGCGACCGCTGGCTGGTCCGAGGTCTCCGGGATCGGGCTGCACGAGGAACCGCTGGTCCGGGATGGGACCACGAACCGGACATCGGTCCGAGTCCCCTGATCCTGCCGGTGTTGCTCCGGCAGATGCTGCCCGGCGTCCCGGAAGGCCGCGTCTGGGTGAGCGAATGGGACGGCTGGGGCGACTCGGAAACGCCCCTGCGGGTTCCCGGCCCATTGACGAGTTCCAGGGACGGAGATACCACGTGACCGCGACGTCACCGCGGGGAGCTGCCGACGGCCTGGATCCCGACCGTCTCCCGGACGTCGTCTGGGATGAGGCCGGAACCTTCATCATCCTGGCGGACATCGACCTGCCGGCACCGTCGTCGGCTGCCGCGAGGAATCGCGAAGAGCTCCTCCGGAACCCCAACCCGGAGGCCGTGCTGGGTTGACGGCGGGCACCCATACGTCACCTGATGCCATCTGCGGGCGGTTCGCGTTCTCAGGTCGCGCAGAGCCCGTGATCCGTCCGCACCCGCACAGGGAGACGGTGAGATGAATCGGGCCGCGAACCCGCGCGCGGGTTTTCACAACTGGATGGCCGCCAGGTGAGCGCGGTCCTCCGGACCCGGACGCCCGATGATGAACCGGGGCGGGTGAGGATGCGGATGGGGGACGCACCAGGTGGGGCAGTTCCGCGACCAACTGTTCGAACAACACCCGGTGGCGGTTTTCTCCGTCCATGAAGTCCACCAGATCCACCCGGGGATGCTGGTGGCTTCAGGTCAGGGAACCTCCGAGAAGGTCACCACATCGTCGCCGGCGAACGTTTCCCAGGAAATCGCTCATGAGTCTACCTGCGATCTCGCCGTGACGTTACGCAGCGTCCGGCACGCGCGGTGGACGACGTTCTCGGCGTTGAACTTGATGGTGTGAAGACGATGCCGCGCCTCAGGCTCCAGCGGCGGAATGTACTCCTCGCCACCTGCCGTCGACGACGATGTGCGGAACCGGGTGGACGGCCTCCCGGGCGTCAATCTCCGGACTCCATCAGGTCCATGAGCTCTCCCCAGTGCCGGGTCATGGAGTTGACGAGCCACGAGGTCCTTGCGGAAGGCCGGAACCGCGACCCACGGGTGCCCGTTTTTCCCGGAGTAGTACTCCAGGGCCGTGGCGACGTAGGGCGGCCTGAGCGAACCACACACCCTCGTAGGCGGGAGGGTTCTTCACCGCGATGACATCGGAGTCGTATCCCGCGTCCTGGAGCAGCATGTCATGGGCCCAGGGCCCCAGAAGTTCTCGAAGGCCCTGCTCAAGAACTGAGGTCTTCGAGGTCCGTCCGGGTTCTGGGGCAGGTTCATCCTCAGCGATGACCCGCATGCTGGACGGGTTCGTCGATGACGAGCCCGATGCCGATGAAGTCGGTGGCTTTCCCCACCTGCGCCACCCGCGCCCGCTCGTCCATGAAATAGGAGGCGTCGCGCACGATGGGCACCACATTCGTCAGGTCGAGCGGGGACGGTTGATGCTCTGCTGCCACTCTCCTCCAGATGCTGGTGCACCTGGGCGACGAGTTCCTGCTCAGATACCCGGTTCCGCCTGGCCGGGAAGAGATCGGGGTTGATCCCCAAGCCTGTGCGTCAACCATCTGGAAGTAGACCATTCCGAGTTCCACGAACCTCTCGGGCTGCGGCTGAGGAACCTCAGCCACGGAAGGATGAGAGGAGATGATCCTGATGAGTTCTTCCGGCGTCATGTCCCGAGCTTAAAGGACCCCGACTCACTCCGGTGGCGCAGCGCTTCTGCACGCCACACCGCCCCTCGGGGATCAACTCCCTAGACTGGCCTCAACCGAACCAGGAGACTGCAACATGAAGGTACTCATCACCGGCGGGGCCGGATACATCGGCAGCACCGTCGCCTCGGCCTGCGAGGACGCGGGCCGACGTCGTCATCCTCGACGATTTCTCCACCGGGCGCCGCGAGTTCGTCGGCACCCGTCCCGTCTACGAAGGCGATATCGCCGACGACTCCCTACTGGACCGGCTCTTTGGGGAGCAGCGGATCGACGCCGTCGTGCACTGCGCAGCGAAGATCATCGTCCGGAATCAGTTTCCGAACCGCTGGCCTACTACGAGAACAACGTCGCCAAGACCGTCACTCTGCTGGCCGCCCTGCAGCGCAACGGCGTCGAGCGGTTCCTGTTCAGCTCCTCCGCCTCCATCTACGCCCCCGACGAGAACTTCGTCGTCACCGAGGACTCGCCGCCCAGCTCGGTTCCCCCTATGCGCGCACCAAGTTCATGGTGGAACTGATCCTTGAGGACTTCACCGGCCAGTGACGTGCGGGTCGCGTCGCTGCGCTACTTCAACCCCATCGGTACCGACCCGAAGCTGCGCAGCGGCCAGCAGCTGGAGAAACCCTCGCACGTGTTGGCGAAACTCCTGGAAGCCTGGGTGAACAAGGAGACCTTCACCGTCACCGGTGTCGACTGGCCCACCCGCGACGGCTCCGGTATCCGCGACTTCATCCACGTCTGGGACCTCGCCCGGGCGCACGTCGCAGCCCTGGAGCACTTCGACGAGGCCACCGCGACCGACCCTACCAGGTGTTCAACATCGGCACCGGCAACGGCGTCACTGTCAAGGAGCTGGCGGCCTCCTCTGAGAAGATCACCGGCGACCCGCTGAAGGTTCCGCTTTCCGGCGATCCCCGACCCGGCGACGTCGCGGGCGTGTACACCGTCTCCACCAAGGCGAAGGGATGTGCTCGGCTGGAGGCGGAACTCACCGAGACCGACGCGCTGTGCGCGACGCCATCGCCTGGTTGCCCGTGCGCAAGGGAGCTGGGCTATTGAGCGGTATCAGGAGGGGTCGGTGGCCTCGGCCCAGAGTTGACAGCGTTGCTCGGCGCGGCGCCGGTCCAGCAGACTCGTGGCCACGCAGACGCCGCCAGCAGGAGACATGGTCCAGAAAAGTTTTGCGGATGCATGGCGCCAATCTACCTTCCAGCTAATTTCGGACGGCATTCAAGACCGGGTGGGGTGGTTCGGGGTGATCCGCGACCACGGTCCGACGTCGCTCCTGTGCGCCCCTGAATAGACTTGCCGACTGACGATGACCGATCTCTCCGAAGCGCATCGCCGCCTGCTCATGGACGCAGCGACGGCGCTGGGGGCGTTCCTGTTCCTGGTGGTTCCCATGGTTGCGTTGGGTCTTCCGGACTGGGGCGTCGTGTTCGGCTGGTCGACTCTGATGGTCGTCTCGTTGGCGTTTCGGCGATCAATCCGCTGCTGGCCGTCGTCGTGTGCGCGGTGGCAGGAACCGGAATGGTGATCCAGGTCACCACCCAGTACCCGCAATGCTGACGGTGCTGGTGGTCGTCTTCTCCGCCGCCAGGCACCTGAGCGCTCACCGCCGGGCTGGTGGTGATTCCCCTCGGAATCGCGGCCTCCATCATCGGCCCCCTGTCGTGGCTGGGCCGGATCCCAGAGGGGCAACGGTTCCTCGCAGGCGGGTTGCTGAGCCTGCTGTGCCTGTCAGCGATGGTCAACGCCTACCTGCTCGGCAGGCGGGATTGCGGTCCAGAGTCACGTGACCAGACTCGACGAGGCCCTCGCGGAGGAACGTTTCTGGCCGGGAGACCCGCAGCGCCCAGGATGCGACAGAACTGGCCGACGGACAGGGCCCGCGCCGAGGTGGCCTGAACTGCACGACGTGGTGGCGCATCTCGCTGTCGGTGATCGTCGTACGCAGGCCGAGGGGGCGAGGCCTCGGCCGCAAGAAACCCGAGGCGGCCGTCGAGGCGTTGGACGTGATCGCCCGCACGGGTCGCAGCTCGATCGAGGAGATGCGCGGATCGTCTCCCTGCTCCGGGGCGAGTCCGACGCCTGCTTCGGGCCGTCACCGTCACTGCCCGCAGATCCCGGAGATGGTGTGCCGGCCGGCCCCGGATCACCCTCGAGATGCCGGAGGACTGCCACCCGTCCCGGGAATCCTTGCTGACCGCCTGCGCGCGTGGTGCAGGAGTCGGTGACGAACTTCCTCAAACACGCCAGGCCCGACAGCCCAGGCCACCGCGACGATCACCTGCGAACTGGAAGCCATCGACATCCGCGTCACCGACGACGGGGTCGGAGTCGAGCTCCCACCGAGGGCCGAGCCGGGGTGAGGGGATGCGCGAGCGCGCGTCGGCGATGGGCGGTACCTTCAAGGCGGGACCACGCACCGGTGGCGGCTACGAGGTCAGGGGCGACTGCCCCTGCCCTCCCAGCTGGGACAGGGCTGGCTGAAGTGAGGAGGAATGGATGATCAGGGTTCTGCTGGCCGACGACCAGTCGTTGGTGCGCAGCGGATTCCGCATGCTGATCGACTCCGCCGACGACATGGAAACCGTCGGCGAGGTCTCGAACGGGGCGGACGCGGTGATGGTTGTCAAGTCGCAGCGGTCGACGTGGTGCTGATGGACATCCGCATGCCGGTCATGGACGGAACCGAGGCCACCCGCCAGATCACGGAGCTCGGTGGGGAGACGAAAGGTGCTGGTGCTGACCACCTTCGATCTGGACGAGTACGTCTTCGCTGCCCTGCGCAACGGGGCCTCGGGTTCCTGCTGAAGGACGCCCTGCCAGACGACCTCCTGGGTGCGATCCGGACCGTCGCCGGCGGTGGGGCGGTGGTGGCTCCGACGGCCACGCGGCGCCTGCTGGATCACGTCGCCCCGAAACTGCCGGCCGGCAAACCCCGCGACGATTCCCGGCTCGACGGGCTGACCGAGCGGGAACGCGAGGTGCTGATGGAGGTGGCTCGGGGCGCCAACAACACCGAGATCGGTTCCCGCCTCTACATGGCCGAGGCACCGTCAAGACCCACATCGGTCGGCTGTTGGCCAAGCTCCAGGCTCGTGATCGCATCGGGCTGGTGCTGATCGCCCACGACTGCGGTCTGCTGGACTGACACCGGTGGGAGGCCGTTTGAGCCGGATCACCAGGAACGCGCGAGCAGGTCGTCTCACCCACCGTGATAAGGGCTGGTGTCGAGCCGACCTGCTCCAGAAGGGCACCGGTTCCAGCCGGTGTGCGACCTCTCAGCCGACGATGTCCTCCGCGACCACTGCGGGCGGCTGAGGCGGCGGCATCGGTGGCCCTGCTCCTCGGCGGCCAGTTCCGCGATCCGCTCCCGGTAGTTCGGACTTCTCCTGCTCCAGGCGGGCCTCGTCCCACTGAGGGCGCGTGGCTGCGATCTCGGCCACCTCGTCGACAGCGGCGCCGCCGCGGTCGCGGGCCTCGGAGTTGAGGCGCACCCGGGAAACGAGGATGTCCTCCAGGTGCAGGGCGCCCTCGACTGCGCAGGCGCGGTGGACCTCGGCGCGCAGGAACTGCGGGGCCGCCTCGAGGGGTTTGCCGAGGCTCGGGTCCTCGTCGATGGTGGCGAACAGGTCGGGCAGTTCGGATCCGTAGCGGCGCACCGGGTGGTGCAGCCGGTCAGCGTCGAAAGCCGTACTTTCACGCCGGACGGCGCGCCTGGTTCTCCACCGCGTCGAAACCTTCAGCACCCAACAGCGGCAGCTGCGCCGTCACCGAGGGCCGCGCCTTCGCGAGGGACTGTCCCAGGGCGAAGTTGACGGCGTCCTCGGCCATCACCCGGTAGGTGGTGAGCTTGCCGCCGGCAATGGCCACCATGCCCGGGATCACCTCGGTGACGGTGTGCTCGCGCGAGACCTTCGTCGACTTCGACTCATCGAGCACCTTCGGCTGGAGCAGCGGTCGCAGTCCGGCGTAGGTGCCGATGATGTCGTCGCGGGTCAGCGGCGGGTCGAGGACCTCGTTGGCGTGATCCAGCACGTAGTCGATGTCCTCGGAGGTCGGCACGGGGTGTTTGAGCTGTTCGTGCCAGGCGGTGTCGGTGGTGCCGATCACCCAGTAGTGCTGCCACGGGATGATGAGACAGCACCGACTTTTCTCGGTGCGCAGGAACAAGCCAGTGGTGGCCTTGAGGCGTTCGCGCGGGATGACGATGTGGATTCCCTTGCTGGTGAGCACCTTCAGCCCCCCGGTGCCGCCCGCGAGTTCTTGGGTCTGTTCGGTCCACACGCCGGTGGCGTTGATGATCCGGTCGGCCTCGATGGTGAACTCGTTGCCGGTTTCCCGGTCGACGGCCTTGACCCCGCAGGCCCGGCCGCGCCCGTCCTTGAGGATCTCGGTGACCTTGACCGCGGCTGGCAGCGGCAGCCCGTACTTGACGGCGGTGCGGATCAGCGTGATCACGAGGCGGGCGTCGTCGACTCGGGCGTCGTAGAACTCGATGGCGCCGACTAGGGCGTTGCGTTTGATCTCGGGGAAGCGCCGCATGGCCCCGGCCTTGCTGAGGTGGCGCTGGATCGGCACGGTCTTGCGGCCCTTGGAGCCGATGCGCGCGAGGGCGTCGTACATGCCGACGCCGACCGCGGAGTAGGCACGCTCGATGACGGGGGTTTTCAGCGGCCACAGGAAGGGGCTGCGCCTCGACGAGGTGCGGGGCGATCGTGGTCAGCAGCCGGCTGCGTTCCCTAAGGGCCTCGGCCACCAGCTTAAAATCGAGGTTGTAGAGGTAGCGGAGCCCGCCATGCACCAGCCGGGAGGACCGCGACGACGTGCCGGCGGCCCAGTCCTGGGCATCCACGACGGCGGTGCTCAGGCCGCGCGCCGCGGCGTCGAGAGCGATCCCCGCGCCGGTGACACCGCCACCGATGACGAGGACATCAATTTCTGGGAGGTCATGGCCTCAAGGGATGTGGCACGCTGTTCCTGGGACAGGACTGTCATGTGAGGGCTCCTTCGCTCGGTGGCCCCAGCCTCCCCTTTGCACGAACGTTCACAAACTGTTTGCACATTCGTGCACGCCTGTCGTTTTCCACCACGGCGCGCGTGCAAGGACGCCGCGTATCCCGGATGCCCCACAGGAACGGTCGGTCCGCACGGACGCGGCCTCCGACACCAGACGTGCCCGTCGCGCTCGCCGACGCGGTACCACCTGGCGCGCTTGCACGCCCCGCCGCCAGGCCACGAACTCACGATCGGGCGAACCTCGATGCCGGGCTTGCTGATCCGCGCCAGGATCGACACCGTCACCGCACGCGGGCGCGAGGACTTCCACGACGGAAAGACCTACGACGTCGCCTGCATGGTGATCATCCGACTCGCCGCCCTGCTCGAACGCCCGAGTTCGAACCCCACATGGAAGCGTCACCGGCGAGGCGTCCGCCATCCGCACAACACGCAACATCGCGGCTCACACGGATACCGGTCCACTGAACGACGACCTGTTCTGGCTCGCCGTCGCAGCGGGTCCCCGCCATCCTGGACCGACTCCGCGGACGGTGACGGCCTCTCCCACCCGCGAGAAACGAGGGGCCGTGCGATCACTGATTTCCTGCACCAGTGGGTGCGGAATTCCCGCTGCCAGAGGCACGGCACGCGAGCAGAACGGGACTGCTGGTGTAGACGATCCCGACCGACGCTGCCAACGGGATCCCAGACACGGTCGGTCAGCGGGCACGCGCCCACCCGCGCCTGGTAGGCGGTGTTTCGTTCGGGATCGCCGTCACCCGTCGCGTCAGCCCGCGCGGGCTCCTCGCGGGGGTGGCCTGAGGCTCCGAGGGTTCGTCGCCGAACATGGACCGGCGCCCTCGAAGGCTCTGCCGAGGGTGATCTGGTCGGCGTACTCAAATGTCGCCTCCGACGGGCAGCGCGATGCGGGCCGGGTGACGCGCACCCCGAAGTCGCGCAGCATCCGTCCCAGGTAGGAGGCCGTCGCCTCGCCCTCGGTGTCGGGGGTCGGTGGCGAGGATCACCTCGGTGACGGTCCCGTCGGCAGGCGCTGGAACAGTTCCCGGCTGTGCAGGTCACCGGGGCCGCGGCCATCGATCGAGACGACTCGCCCAGCACGTGATAGATTGCCGCGGAACTCACCGGTGCGTTCGATGGCGACCATTCCTCGTCACCACAGCAACGACCGGTCGCGGCGCGGGTCGCGGCTTTACCCGGCAGCGGGTTTCCTGCGACACGTTGAAACACCTCGCAGAACCGCGCCGCCTCTTTGACGCGACGCAGCACGTCGGAGGCTGGAAGACCTCCTCCTCGGGCGCGTCCGAGCAGGTGGAAGGCGATGCGCAGCGCGCCGCGCGGGCCGATGCCGGGCAGGCGACTCAGCTCGTCGATCAGGTCCTGGATGGGGCCTCGTACAACTCAGAAACCCATTCCCGGGATCTGGGGGCGGCGGAGGCGACGCCGACTCCACCTGCTGGCGCGCCGATCGGAAGGCGGCGACGATCAACGGAGAGGTCTCCGGTGTCCTCCGGGTCGCAGGCGGCGGGCGATGGTCGCGATCAGCAGCTCACCCAACCCGTTAAGTTTCACCGGACGGATCACCACCCGCGGTGGCCTCGAACCCCTTGGCGACCAGGTTGTCGCGGGCGGCGAGCATCTGTTCCTGCCATCTGCTGGGCCTGGGCCAGCAGCGCATTCATGTCAGAACTCCTTCAGGTCATGGCGTCCTTCCGTCGCGCTCAGTGATAAAAGGTCCCACGGACAAACGAGTTCTCCACGCACGCCGATCGAAGGTGCCACAGCCAGTTGACCCGGACCGCGAGCATTCATTCGAAGCCGAGCGACCCGAGTCCAAACCCCTCACGCCTGCATGAGGCTCGACTCAATCAACTTCTGAGTGGTCGGATCAGCCGGACGGGGTCGTCGAGGAATGATCCCGGCCCCCAACTGATCGCCAGCGAGCTCGGCGGCCAGTTCGTCGGCGTTTTCCAGGCGTCTGGTCGTCCTCCGCGATCCCGGGTTCGAGGTCGTTCCGAATGATGGGTGGTGTCGGTTCGCGCCTGCGACGCGCGGCTGCCCGCTCCGGTGGGGATTCCCGCCGCCGGTCCCCGTGTTCTGAGGGTGGAGGCGCGCGCTGTTGCTCCGGCTGGGCGGAGGCGTTCCATTGCTGCCGGACATCACGGCCTGGACGCGCACCTCCTGGCACCCATGACCGCAATGATGGCTTGGACCAGCAGGTCCAGCACACCCGGAGGAGGAGAAGTTCTCCCTGGCCCCGGCGTCACTGGAAACCCGAGCAGCAACCGCTCGTCGGTAGACGTCCAGCACCTGCGCATGCTTGCTGAGCATCATGTGGGCGAAACGCGGCGGCGGCGTTTCACGTCTTCCAGAACGCCGCGCCACACCTGCCGCAGCTCCCGGTGTGGTGCCAGGGTGCGCCCGCCTGGGCCGGACGCGGGACCTCGGTGCGGGCTGCGAGGGACGTGGAGGGCGCCTGCGCGCCTGCGGGCGGCGCAGCCGGACGACGCTGCGGCCTGCGGGCTGAGACTGCCGCGGCTGTGCGGGCCCGGCTGGGCGACTGCTGCTGCGCGAGCGTGCACTTTCGCGGGGCCTGCTGCTCGGACCGGGAGGCCTGGTCGAGTGCGGATCCGGGGCGGGTCTGCCGGGCCAGCCTCTGCCGGGCCCTGCTGCGGTGCGTACCTGCTGCCGCTGCTCCTGCGGTATTGCCGGCGCGGGTGCCCCGTCGCCGATCATCCCGACTCCGCCGCTCCAACCGATCCATCCGGGCATGGAGACCACGTTCATCTGTATCGGCGCCGGGCAGCAGCACCCGGCGCAATCACAGGTGCGGAGGCGGGGCGCGGTGGTGCCACGCGCATGGCCGTGGTAATCAAGCGATCATCGGCGGCGCGTAATCCCGCGCTTACGCGATGCGGCGGCGAACTGGTCTGCCGAAACGCCAGCATGCGGTTCTCGAGCGGCCTGCAGCGGCAGGATCCTTGGTCCGCAGCCGGCGCAGCAGGTCCTGCGGTGTCCGGCGGGGATCCTGGCCGATCTCGGTGATCTTGTCGTGCTGTGGAATACCGCCGGTCCCCGCGGCGAAGAGCGTCGACGATCTCGTCCAGCAGCGCGTCCGGGGTGAATCTGAGCAGCGCCGCCGCCTGGTCACCGTGGGAGACGCCCTTCCGGACCGGCGCCGCCGAGCAGCTGGATCCAGCACCGACGAGGGGAGTCGCGCACCGATCCGCCACTCCGCGCGCGACCACCAGCGAAGCACGCTGACGGCTCCACCACCGCCACCCTCCGTGGCGCAGGTCCCGCCACAGGCATTCGCGAGCAGACGCGGCGGCACCAGGCGGAGCAGGTGACGAGGGCGCGCGCGACCGGGATGGTGCCGATGACCTTCTCCGGTTCCGTAGTGGCGAAGACGAACTTTCGCGATGCAGCGTTCCTCGACCAGCTTTCAGCAGCGCGCGTTGAAACCCGGTGGCAGACCATGTGCCCCTCGTCGACGGTGTAGATCTGTGGCGGCTGGTGCACCGGGGCGAAGAGAGGCGCGCGTTCCCTCAGGTCGTCCGGGCGTCGCGGCACCGCCGTGGCTGGCGGAGCGTCGATCTCCTGCATCACGTCGATGCTGCGGCACTCGCCGCGCGCGGGTCCTGGCAGGAACGGCGCACACCCGCAGGGGCGTGGACGTGGGGCCCTGTTCCGCAGCACCAGGCAGCGCGCCAGGATGCGGGCGGAGGTGGTCTTGCAGCGGCCGCGCGGCCCGGAGAAATGAGTAGGCGTGGTTGACGCGGTTTGTTGTCCGGGCGCATGAGGGGCACGGTGACGTGGTCTGGCTGATCACCTCGGCGAACGAATCCGGGCGGTAACGCCGGTAGAGCGCATAGCGGTGGGGGTGGCCTCGGCGCTCACCGGTGGTCCGCGACGGGTGCGATGGCGTTGGGGGCGGGGCTGCCGGTTCTTCGTCCCGGGGCTGTCGAAGGCCCGGCCCGTCTGTTCGAAGGCGGGCTCGTTGGTATCCCTCGTCCAGGGGGCGTACTCGTCCTCGGGTTCGCCGTCGTGCTCGATCTTCCGCGCTCAGCTGATGGAGTACCGACCTTTCTTGCTGGTCGTGTCTGGGATGGAGGTTTTCCTCCTGGTCGGTCGGGCAGAAAGAAAAAGGCCCCTCGCGCACCCGGAAGAGCTCACTTACCCTTGCTGCCTTCCGACCTGGGGAATTGGGCGAGATACCGCCGCACGAGAACCGCACGAGTGTACATGAGACAGAACAGCGACGACCTCACGGACCAGCCCCACCTACGCGTTGAGCCGAGCCGATACGCGATCATCCCCGAAACCCGGCCGAGCCGGTGCGACGCCGCTCACATGCAACTCGACGGCTAGCCGAGCGACCTGGTCGATCAGTTCGAGGGCAGCACACCCCTCTAAGCTCCTATCGTCGCCGTTTGGGGGTTCTGGAATGAATGCCGTTGTCGCCGCCGTCCTCGTGATGCTGATTCTCGCCACCTTCCGGTGCACGTCGTGCTGTCGTTGTTCCTGGGGGCGCTGGTGGGTGGCCTGCTCTCCGGGATCGGCCTGGAAGCGACGATGGTCGCCTTCCAGGAGGGTCTGGCCGGTGGCGCGCGCATCGCCCTTTCCTACGCGCTGCTGGGGGCCTTCGCCATGGCCGTCGCCCACTCCGGGTTGACGCAGCTGCTCGCCGATGCCCTCATCCACCGGCTCGACGGTCAGACCTCCGGTCAGAAAACCGTCTTCTGGGTGAAATGGGGCATGCTCGCGGGCATCGCAGCGATGGCCGTGATGAGCCAGAACCTGGTTCCCGTGCACATCGCGTTCATTCCGCTGCTGATCCCGCCGCTGCTGGCGATCATGACCCAGCTGCGACTCGACCGTCGCGCCGTGGCCTGCATCATCACCTTCGGCCTGGTCACCACCTACATGTACCTGCCGCTCGGGTTCGGGAAGATCTTCCTGGAGGACATCCTGCTGGGCAACATCGCGAAGGCCGGGCTCGACGTCGAGGGCGTCAACGTGATGGTGGCCATGGGCATTCCCGCGCTGGGCATGGTCGCGGGCCTGCTGATCGCGGTCCTGGTGACCTATCGCAAACCCCGCGACTACGACCCCGACGCGAAGGTCGATGTCGCCGCCCCCGCGAAGGTGAGCAAACCGAAGGTGATCGTCGCCGTGGTCGCGATCGGCGCCAGTTTCGTCATCCAGTCCTGGCTGACGATCACCGATTCCAAGGCCGATCCGCTTCTCGTCGGTGCCCTGGTGGGGCTGTTCGTCTTCATCGCGACGGGCGTGGTGCGACGCCTGGAGGCCGACGAGGTGTTCACCTCCGGGATGCGCATGATGGCGTTGATCGGTTTCATCATGATCACCGCGCAGGGTTTCGCGTCGGTGATGAAGGCCTCCGGGCAGGTGGAGCCCCTCGTCCAGGCCACCGCAGGGCTGTTCGGCGACAACAAGGCGATGGCGGCCTTCGCGATGCTCCTGGTCGGTCTGCTCGTGACCATGGGCATCGGGTCGTCGTTCTCCACCCTGCCGATCATCACCGCGATCTACGTCCCGCTGTGCGTGGCGCTGGGTTTCTCGCCCCTGGCCACCGTCTCCATCATCGGCACGGCGGGCGCGCTGGGTGACGCGGGGTCCCCCGCCTCCGACTCGACCCTCGGCCCCACCGCCGGCCTGAACGCCGACGGCCAGCACGACCACATGCGCGACACCGTCATCCCCACCTTCCTGCACTTCAACCTGCCGCTGCTGGCCGCGGGCTGGGTGGCTGCCATGGTGCTCTGAGCCCCGGCTCCGGGACATCTTTGGTTCGGTGAGGCAGGATCGGTTCATCCCCGGAGCATGCGAGGGTCAGGCACCCTCGCCGGAACGAATCGAGGTGGCCATGAGCCCGTCACACCCACACACCGCATCCGCCGGCACGCGCCAGGTGGAGTTGAATCCCCTCTTCGCCCGGCCGAGGTGAGGCCACCCAGGCTGCCGCGCCCGCCGCCTGCCCAGGGCGAGTCGCTGCCGGAAACCGCCTACCAGATCGTCCACGACGAGGCGATGCTCGACGGCAACGCCCGCCTCAACCTGGTCACCTTCGTCGGCACCTGGATGGACGATCACGCCAACCGCCTGGCGTTGGAGTCGGCGGACAGAACGCGATCGACAGGGACGAGTACCCCGCACCGCGGAGATCGAAACCCGCTGCTGGCAGATGCTCGCCGACCTGTGGCACTCCCCGACCCGGAACACGATCGGCACCTCGACGATCAGGTCGTCGAGGCGGCGATGCTGGGCGACTGGCGTTGAAAGCGTCGCTGGCAGCAGGCGCCGCGCCGCCGGAAAATCCGCGGACCGCCCCAACCTGGTGATGTCAGCGCCGTGCGGGTGTGCTGGGGAGAAGTTTCTGCAACTACTGGGACGTGGGGCGCGCTACGTGCCCGGTCAGCCGGGAACATCCGATGTTCGACGGCCACGACCTGGAGCACTACGTCGAGCGAAACACCATCGGTGTGGCTCGCGATCATGGGAATCACACCTACACGGGACGCTACGAACCGGTCGCCGGGATCGCAGCCGCCCTGGACCGCATCCAAGCCGAAACCGGGACTCGACGTCAGGATCCACGTCGACGGTGCGTCGGGGAGCGATGGTGGCGCCCTTCCTGCAGCCGGACCTGGAATGGGACTTCCGGCTGGAACGGGTGGTCTCCATCAACACCTCGGGGCACAAGTACGGGCTCGTGTACCCGGGTCTGGGGTGGGTGGTGTGGCGCACCGCCGACGACCTGCCCGAGGATCTGGTGTTCCGGGTCAGCTACCTGGGAGGCGACATGCCGACCTTCGCTGAACTTCTCCGCCCCGGATCGCGGATTGCTGCTGCAGTACTACCTGTTCTTGCGGCTCGGTTTCGACGGGTACCGAGCGCGTCCACGAGACGTCGCGGTCGGTCGCCACCTTCCTGTCGGGCGAGATCGGCGCCATGGACGACTTCGAGCTGTGCAGCGACGGCACCGACATTCCCGTCTTCGCCTGGCGCCTGACGCAACGCCCCGGCCGCAACTGGGGCCTGCACGACCTCTCCGACCGGCTGCGAATGAAGGGGTGGCTGGTGCCCACCTATCCCCTGCCCGATGACCTGGCCGACGAGACTGGTGCAGCGCGTCGTGGTCCTACGGTTTCAGCCACGACCTGGCCCGCCTTCCTCGACGACCTGCGCTGCGGGTCGACCACCTGAACACCCTGACAGCCCCCATGCCGGCGATCACCAGGCAGTCCGGTTTCCACCACTGAGACCGGCCGAGTTTGCCCAGTCCCGGGTCCTCGGGTAGGGTTCCCCGCGGAGGATTCGCCTAGAGGCCTATGGCGCTCGCGCGGAAAGCGGGTTGGGTTCACGCCCTCACGAGTTCGAAGTCTCGTATCCTCCGCCACAAGAATCACATCATCCCGAGCCCGGTGGCCACGCACCGGGGCTCAGTCTTCAGAGGAACGCCCGCCCTACCCAGGTTCACGCACGCGGCCCGCACACCCGACCCACTTGACCTCATCCGAGCGCAAACGCCAGCCTCACAGGTTCGTCCGCTGGCCTCGCGCACAAACGCGCCAGCAGACCGCCCAGCGCTACAGCCCAGCCTTCGACCACAGACGAGCGTTCGGCTTCATTGGACGGGCGTCGGCGTCACCCGCGTCCCTCGGACCATCCCGGGCGATCCGCGACCGCCAGGGCCGCAGGCACCATGGCCGCCACCACGTCGTCCAGCCAGGCGGGGCATCGGTCCGGCACCCGACCGAGGAAGGACGCACGCAGGCCGTAGGTGGTCTGCTGGACCGCGATCGCACCAGCTCGAGGGCTCCAGGGACCAAAAACCGCCGGGTCAGCTCCCCCATCACCACCATGACCTCGTCGTTTGAGGCCCCAGGCCGCATCCGCAGAGTCGCTCGGGACGGGCGGCGACTCGCATCTCCGGCCCCAGGCGTGCCAGCGTCCTCATGACGGGAAAAAGCGTCAGCGACCACTGGCCTCGCCGGGGATGCTCGCGGCAGTAACCGGGGAATGGCGACGGCGGCGCAGTGAGCGCCTCCCCGGGATCCCGGGACCCGGCGGCGGCCGAGGAAGTCGATGTGGAACCGCCTGATGCTGCGGACCCACAACGCCAGCAACAACACCTCCCGGTTCGCGACGGTAGTAGAGCGACGACCGACCCAGCCCCCACGGCGAGCCGCAATGCCAGCGCGTGGTGGCAGCCTTCCGTCCCGGGCAACCACCACGCAGCGCGGCGTCCAGCAGCGTCGTCCTCGTGAATTTCGGCGGCCTACCCACGGCCAAGCGTACTCACCGTGCTGAGTTTTTGAGCTATGCAAATCAAAACCTTTCCCGCTGGTCGGGCTGGAGTCTCGTGATCATCAGGAATCCTCCACAATCTCCTCGAGCGTCATCGCCGGATGGCGCTGCTGCTGCTCGACGCGGCGGACGCAGGCCTGATCGGGCCTGGGACGCCCCACCCACGAGGCGGATCTTCTGGTTCCTGGTGACGGGATTCGCGTTGATCGCCATCGGCCTGCTCGCCGCTCAACTGGAACGCTCGGGGGTGGCCATCCCGTGGTCCTTCATCGTGTTCTTCGGCCTGCTGACGCTGACCGGGTGGTTCTCATGCCGGCCTCGGGCTTTCTGGCTGCTGCTGTTCCCCGTCGTGGCGGTCGATGCCTTCACCGCACGCCGCCTAGCTGACCCTCAAGAAAGACGCCAGCCCCGACTACTGGGCACCATTCGCCCGGCAAACCGAAACACCTGCGGTTGGCCACCCGCCCCGATAGGATGTCGGCGCAAGAGGGGATGGCGACTCGAGGAGAACTTGGCACGACAGCGGCAGCTCTGCGAGGCGCTCGCCGACATCGCGGGACGCATTCGGGAAACAGCCTGAACCTGACACAGGCGGGCCCTGGCGCAGATCCTGGGCCTGTCCGCCCCATGATGTCACGCAGCTGCTGTCGGGCAGCGCGCCAAGATCAGCAACCCTGCCGTGCTCGACGCCTGCAGGCCCTCGTCGAACTGTCAGTCAGGCCGCAACGACCCTGACGGCGACACGCTGACGCACGGAACGTCTCAAGGAGATCAGGAGGCCACGCGACGATCTCCACCTCCATGAATCCCGCCGCCCGAGGAACTGCACAACGCGGCACCCCGCTGAGGAGTTGCTGCGACTCGCCGAGCTCACCACCGCCCAGAACTTGCCCGCCTGCTGAGGATCGCCGCCAAAGCATGGGTGAGGTCTTCGGAGGCCGCTACGAGTTGATCGACCTGATCGGTGAGGGTGGCATGGGTGCCGTGTGGCGCGCCCGCGACCTGAAACTGAACCGGGTCGTGGCTGCCAAGGTGCTGCGGCAGTCGGATGCCTCGGCCCTGCTTCGTTTCGTCCGCGAACAGGGACTCAGGGTGAACCATCCGAACGTGATCGCCTCGCTCGGCTGGATCGGCGAGGACAACCAGGTGCTGTTCACCATGCGCATAGTCGCCGGAGGTTCACTCGCGACGCTGATCGGCGACCACGGCGCCCTGCCTCCCCCCTTCGCCGCCGAGATCACTGCGACGGCTCCTGTCCGGTCTCCAGGCCGTGCATGCCGCCCATCTGGTGCACCGCGACGTCAAACCGGCGAACATCCTCCTCGACGCCACCGGAACCGGACGCCCCCACGCCTACCTGACGGACTTCGGGATCGCCGTCGACCTCACCGGGCCACGCTTCACCGAAACCGGCATGGTTCACGGCACCCCGGCTACCTGGCTGAGCTGATATCCCTCGGGGACGCAACCCCGCGGTGGACATGTTTCGCGGCTCGGCATGGTGGGGCGCACGCAATGCTCACAGGGCTCGTCCTCGCGACCTCGGCATCGACTCCTCCACCCCACCCCGAAGGAATACCAGAGAGCCTCTGGTCCCTGATACCGCGACCTCTCCCATCAACCCCGAGGCCCGAAAAACGCGTCCGTGCATGACGGAGGCCCTACAGCAGCCTGGGGCCCCCGAGCTGGCATGGCGGGGCGGCGCCGCCGAGTACGTCCGAGTGTTCCATCAACTCGAACCCCTGGACCCCCTGAGCCCACCTCATCTGCAAAGGTTCGAGACATTTCCAGAACGCTGCTGTCTCCCGTATGTCACATCCTTCCCGACGCCTTCCTCCTCGCAATTTTCACAGCGGACACCACCACCGGTCGCATTCCACCCGACCCTCCGACCGGCCGAGCTCCAGCAGACGCACCCGGATACGCCCAGTTCGCAGCCTCACACCTCCACGGCCCTCCAGGCAGCCCTCCGTCACACCGCTCACGCCCAGTCGCACAGTCACTGCCGATGCTTTCTCACGCCGAGGCTGCGCAGCAGGAAAGTGCGGTAGTAACGCCACCTCCGGTGGGTGCTGTTTACAGTCTCCGTGTGCTGCCTGGCATCACCGGCGTCGACTCGGTGGTGCTCTGGTGCGTGAGCTGGACGAGCGCCACCCGCGCGCGAGGCCAAAACCGGAGAGACTGCTTTCCCCTGCGGCGAGTCAGGACCCGCCACCACCCGCGTCTCAGGGTCGGTTCGTTTCAGCCTCGCCGCCGCAACAACACGGGCCACGGCTCGCGCTGCACACGACGCGAGCACCGCCACCACCCGAACAACGCCGGAGACCTAACGTGTCAGCCGACGTGGTGGCCACGATCCGGCAGATGGGCATCCTGCGTCTCCGCGAGCCTCGCCGGCCTGCTCACGCCCCGGCTCCAGCTCGGGGCGCCGACCTGGACTCCCTCTCACCGCACCGCAGTATCCGCGCGTCGCGCCTCTGCCATCACCGTTTCCGGACCCAGGCTGCTGAAGACTCGCCTCCAGCGGATCGGCCGTCCTTCGCGTCGCGGTAGCTGCCACCGCCCGCACTCAGCAGCACAGGTCAGTGCTGGCGCACGTCACCCACACACCGGAAGCCGACGATGTCGATCTGAGGACTCGCGCCATCCGCGACGAGGTCCCTTACCTCGCAGGTCCGGCGAGCAGGTTTCCTCCCCGTCCGGACGAGGATGATGCGCCGCTTGCCACTGTCCCCGGGTCGCTCGCACCCTCTTTCAGCGCGCATACGATGGAGCGTGCTGCCACCACGGGGATGAAACTGACTGACCGCATTGGCGACCTCTTTGTCCAGGGCGCGGGATGGGCCAGCCGAGAGTCACGCTGGGAACCCGATGTGCTGAACTACATCGACTTATCCGCACTCTGAGCCGGCACCTCGACGTTCGACTTGACGCGGTGTCCGAAAGCGTGCTGAGAGCGTTCACGGCGGCATCCATTTTGGTTTCACCAGACGGGTCCACATCCTCCATCGACCCCGAGGGTCCAGCATCAGCAGCGCCTGGGCGCGACATCTGTCGCCCGTCGACGTCAGTGAAGCCACACGGAAGACCAGCAACAGCCTGCGAGTGCTGCGACCAGGCGTGTACCTCGGTTCATCTGATGCACCTCGCGTGTCTGCGCTGCGAACCCTAGGCTTCGCTGACGCAAATGTCAAGCCTCCGGGGAGCGGCGCGTCAGCGCGAAGGGCAACCGTCGACCCACCACCCGATGACCACAGAGAACGCCACAAACTCCATTTTAGATGGCGTGCAGCCCTCTTGTTTCAACACTCTGCCGTTTTCAACGCCTCGGAACTTATTTTCGGCACATCTCACACAATGCCAACCAAGCCTCTTTACCGCGAGAAGGACAGTGACTTTCGATGGCGTCTCTAAAGCGGAGCTTTAAACTTTTGACAACCATCCACTTCTATCGCCAAACTTCTAATATGACCGTACCGCTCAGGGCGCTGGAGACCAGCACCGGACCGCAAAAACCAAAGGAAGACCATGTCGAGGATTGATCAGATCCATCAGAACCTGCAAAAGCTCGTCGCTCTCACCCCCTGACCTCGAGGCGCACTTCTCGTCACCCTCGACGGCCTGCCCATCGCTTCGGCCCTGGCCGGGGCACCGACGAGGACCGCGTCGCCGCCATGGGTGCGGCCGCGCTGGCCACCGGCACCCGCGCCGTCAGCGAACTGAAACGCGGCGAGCTGGAGCAGGTCCTCGTGAAGGGCAGCGAAGGCTACATCGTCCACATCGCGGCCGGCCCCGAGGCCGTCCTGATCGGTATTTCGAACGGCTACGCGAAGCTCGGCATGATCCTCTTCGAGATGAAGGCGACTGCCAAGGACCTCGCTCGCGAACTCGCATGAAAACGTTGGAAGACATGACCTGCCCGGGGCAGGCCATGCAGTGGACCTACCACGACGGAAGCAGCCGTCAGGTGGTGGTCACCGATGTGGAGACCCGCTTCCCGACGGGCGAGTTGATCGTGTCGCAAACCGACCGAGATGGTGTGATCACCACGTGCAACGAGGCGTTCGTCATCATGTCGGGATTCGCGAAAGGAAGAACTGATCGGGTCACCGCACTCTATCCTGCGCCACGGACGTGCCCAGGCCGCTACGCGGACCTGTGGTCCACCGTCCAGCAGGGCAAGCGCTGGAGCGGATACGTGAAGAATCTCGGGCTGACGGCGGCTACTATTGGGTCTACGCAACCGTGATCCCGAAGGTGCGCGACGGCGAGGTCGTCGGGCACACCTCCGTGCGACGCGAGCCGTCGCGGGACAAAAGTGTCCGAAATGGAAAAGCTGTACGCAGAAATGGTGAAGGCCGAGGGTCGATGAAATGACGTTGCAGTTCGCCATCAGTCCCGATGTGAACATCCAGAAATGTCACGGACTGGTTCATTTTCAACACAAAGTTGCAGCGAATCACGGGCGAAGCCTTCCGCCCGACCTCCTACACGGATTTCGCGGACCTGCACGCCGCTTTCGAGGAGAACAGGGCGGACCTGGTCTATGCAAACGCAGCGGATACGGCATACCTCGTCCGGAACAAGGGATACCTTCCCGTCGCCTGGGCCAGTGGCATGGCGAAGGAAGCCATCGTGGCGGTTGCCGCCGACAGCGAGTTCCAGAAGGTCACGGATCTGACGGGTCCGCTGACCGCGGCGGCCACCGACGCCCCCGACGTCGAGAGGATCTGTCGCATTCTCCTGGAACCGGCAAACCTCAGTTACCCGGATATCGAGGTCTCTCTCAGACCCAATCCCGTGCTCGTCGCGAAAGCGGTCATGCAGGGGCAGGTGCCGGTCGGTTTCTTCCCGCAGGACGCCTACGATGAGTTGTCGTCGATGGTGAAGAGGCAGCTCCGGGAACTGATCCGTAGCCGCATCTACGTGGTGCACAGCAGCCTCCTCGCCAGCCCCGGAATCGCCCATCTCGTGGAGCCGATCTGGCATGGCCTGGAGCAGATGAGCGCCGATCCCGCCACCAGGATCTGCTCACCGCCCTGGGCGCCCTGCGAGTGGGCTGGATAGGGAGGACACCGAATTCATGATCGACCCTCATGGATGCGCTGGCCCGGGAAGGTTCTCCGAGCCGGTAGAAACGGGCAGGAACCGCGTCGAAGCCCACGATGCAGCGCCTCGGGAATCCGAGGCGCTGCATCGTCGACCTCGATATTGCAGCTCGGGCGCTTCTCCCGGGAGAGGCGCCGCTGCTGCCCAGCGCTCAGTCCGCCTGCGCACTTTTCAGGACCGATTCAGGTGGTACTGTCCCTAGCCCGGCGCCGACGAAACGTGACGGCATTCAGATACTCACGCGCGTGTGCTCACCCTACGAGCTGTTGCCCGCACACCACTTCGCGTGGCGGCCGTGATGGCCGCCTCCCTTTGGAGTCAAAACTGGAGAAGTGTCTGTCTCGCACTTTCCTGTCATCTGAATCTGCTTTGTCGCCGCGGCACAGACCGGAGATGTACCGGTGATGCACGCCAGACGGCTGCTCCTCACATCGTCTGGTTCTGGGCGGTCACAATCGAGGTGACGCCGGATCAACGTCGTTTTCTCTCTCGCAGTGGGAGGATTTCCTTCATGCATCCCGTAGACCCCTGATCCTGGACGAATCACCTGAGCGGACCGGGGCCATCGCCGTCATCGACGCCCCGGGGCTCGTCACGGCCGCCCTGGAACGCAGCAGCGATGTGAGGGTGTGGTGCGACGACTTGCGTGACGCTCAGGGCGTGTCCGAGATCGATCCCGGCCTGCTCGTCTCCCATCCCGGTGAGCTGCGCGGGTGGATCTGGCGATGGGGGCATCTGCCGAAATCCCTGGCCGCCCTTTGGACGAGCACTGCGCCAGCGTCAGGGGCGCCCCGGATGATGTTCCTCAGCGGGGCGAGGGTCAAACACATGAACCGCTCCATGAATCGGTGCTGGCCCGCCACTTCACAGCCGTCAACGCCAGTCTCGGACGTTCAAGTGCCGTGTGCTGCGGGCCTGGGGACCGAACCAGCTCGACTCTGAATGGCCCAAGGCCCGCACGCCACCCGGATCTCGGACTGATCCTCGTCGCGCACGGCGCCACCTTCAACAGCAGCCGGGTCGACGACGGCGCAGCTTTCCTTCTGGAGCACCTGGATCCCAAGGAGGACCGCACTGGACTTCGGGGTGCGGCGAGCAGGGTGACGCCGCTGTCCTGGCCCGCCGGGGACTCGAGACAACCGCGATCGACGTCTCCTGGTCGGCGGTGGCTGCCGCCCGCGCCACCGCTCAGGCCAATGGTCTCGACATCGAAGTCCGCTGGGCCGACGGTCTGTCCGGTTTCCCCGACCACAGCTTCGACGTGATCGCCACCAATCCCCCGTTCCACCGGGGGCACGCCAAGGAGTCGGCACCCACCCTGCGGATGTTCGACGAGGCCGCCCGGGTGCTGCGTCCCGGCGGGCAGCTCTGGTGCGTGTTCAACTCCCATCTGCCGTGGCGCAGAGAGCTCGCCACCCGGATTGGTCGGACCAGGGTCGTGCCCAGGACCGGAACTATCAACTGACGTTTACAAACCTGTGACCTGCCCACAGGAAGCGCGCACACAACACACAGGTAACGCACAGATTTCCGGAGTTCTCTATTTCCTGTAGCCAACGAAGCGAACAGGAGGCCTCATGACGAACCAGGAGAACACCACCCGGCCACAACACCCAGGAGGGTCTGCCCGAGGAATCCCTTCCGAAACGCAGCCGGCTCCCATCAGTCCCGCTTCGCAGCCCGGCCAGACCAATCCCTCAAGCCGACCAGACCAGCCCCCATCCGGTCAGGACGGCCTCCGGGTCCAAAGCAGCCCGGCGGGAGCACCCTACCTTCCAAACCGCGACCACCCCCATGTCCCACGGCCCTCACGGTCCCCAGCCCATTCAAGGCCCCACATGGTCCACACACCCCAGGCGAGCCAGGGACCTGCCCCGCGCACTCCACTCCCCTTCGACGCGAACCACGCGGCAGGCCCCTACTCCGTCTCGGTTCCGGTGAGAGCGCAGACCGCAGCCGCGACGAAGAAAGCCCCGAAGGCCGGAAAACCTTGGCGGCCTTCGTCGCCGTCGCCCTGCTGTCCAGCCGGGGTGGGTGCGAGCAGCGCGATCGTCGCGAACCACTACCTGGGAGGCAGTCATCCAGTGCCATCTCGACGGCCACCACCACCCAGGTGGCGCAGGCCTCCGCGAACAGCCCGACTGGACCGCGACGGCGGCGCGTCAAGAACGCCGTGGTCGATCTGAGGTGGAAGCGGCAGCAGGCGGGGCCAAGGCTCCGGCGTCGTCATTGACGCCACAGGGGCACATCGTGACCAACAACCACGTGGTTTCCGGCGCGGGGCGAGCCAAGCTCAGCGTCACGATCGGCGACAAAACCTATTCGGCCCAGGTCGTCGGAACCGATCCCTCCACCGATCTGGCGCGTGCTGAAGCTCGAGAACCCGCCGTCGAACCTGACGGTCGCGTCCTGGGGAGTTCCTCCACGCTCAGGTGGGGCAACCGGTGATGGCGGTCGGCAGCCCGCTGGGATTGTCCGACACGGTGACCACACGGCATCGTCCCGCCCTGAACCGACCCGTCACACACCGCAGGCGCGTCACCGACATGCAACAACGTCAGCGACCAGGGGCAGCAGCGACGTGGTGGTCACCTCCGCCATCCAAACCAACGCTGCCATCAGCCCCGGCAACTCCGGTGGCGCGCTGGTGGATTCATCCGGTGCGCTGGTGGGCATCACGTCCTCCATCGCGTCGCTGGCCTCCAACGGCTCGTCCTCCGGTCAGTCCGGCAACATCGGGATCGGTTTCGCGATCCCGTCTGCACAGAGTCAAGTCGGTGGTGGAGCAGCTCATCGCCAACGGCACCGTCAAGCATCCCGCAGCTGGGTATCGGGCCAGCAACGGCACCTCCGGCATGCTCCGCGCGCTCAGGTGGAGGACATCGCCCAGGGGTTCGGCAGCCGCACAGGCGGGGGCTGCAGAAGGTGATCTCATCACAGCGATCGACGGCACCCCGTGGTTGGTTCCTGAATCCTCGTGGCGCAGGTGCGCAGCCACGAGGTGGGGGAAGGTGACCCTGAGTGTGCTTCGAGGCAGCGAGACCCTTTGAACTGAAAGTGACTCTTGGAGCTGCGAACTGAGAGGTCTTCCGACAATCGCTGCCGATCCGGCGCCGTGGTGTCCCGTCCCACTCGGGAAGGCCGCGCGCCGCCGCATCATTCTCATACGCGCGACCCGGCACGCTCGCGAAGTCAGCCCGCCCACCGGATCACACACGCATTGTCTCCTGAAAGCCGATTCAGCCGGCTTCGGTTGAACCGGCCCGTCGCGCTGTGAGTCGGATACCTCGACGCCATGCGCGCCCGTTTGATCGCCCTGAACCCGGAGCCCGTCGACCTGCCCTTCGACGCCGTCTGGCAGCCGCGGCCCTTCGGTCACGTCGCCAGCGCCGTCGTCGAAACCGACGATCCGGAGCAGCTGCGTCTGCGACTCCTGGAGGTCGCTTCGGGCGGGGTGGTCACGGGTCCTCTCCGCCGAGGAGCCGAGCGCGTCTGGTGATGATGGATGTGGGATTCCACGCTGACTCACGACGGAGGCCATCGATCTGCTGGCGGAGCACGCCGGCACCGGGAGCTCGTCGCCCTCGATCACGGAAAGGGGCGATGCGTGGTGAGTTGGATTTCGCGGAGTCGCTGCGGGGAGCGGGTCGCAACGTTGCGGGGGCTGCCGGTGCGGGTGTTTGACGAGGTCCCGCCCGCATCACCTTGTCGCCGGGGCCAGGAGCTCGTCGCCACCCCTGCACGGGGCCGGGGTGAGGGTGGGGTCACCTCGGGTGGGTTCACTGCGCTCGTGGCTCCCCTCGCCGAGGAGTTGGGCCTTGATTTCTTCAACGCCAACGAGTTGGAGATCCGCAACAAGACACTCACGGGCCGGGTGATTGGAACGGTGGTGGATCGCGACCAGAGGCTCGCGACCTCACCCGGTTCGCCGCGATGTCGCAGGTGCCGTTGGGTATGCGGTGGCGGTGGGTGACGGCGCCAACGATCTGGGGATGCTCGCCGCGGCTGGGCTCGGTGTGGCCTACCGCGAAGCCGGTGACTGCCGCCCGGGCCGATGCGGTGATCGCCTTCCCCGCGCGACGCGGTGACGGCCCGGCCCTGCTGTGTGAGGAGCGTCGCGGGCAAGGTGGCACCTGGCTGGGCTGCCCCAGCAAAGCCGATACGCTTGCTGTGCATCCAAGTGCAGGTTTTCAAGGAGGGGAATATGTCAGGGTCGGATTCACAACGAGGGTTTCCGCCCAAGTTGATGTCCGTTGAGGACGCAGCCGCTCTGGTTGAGAACGGCTGGAACATCGGTTTCTCGGGCTTCACCGGGGCCGGGTACCCCAAGGAGTTCCCCAAGGCCCTCGCCGCGCGCATCGATGCCGCGCACGAGAAGGGTGAGGAATTCCGCATCGGCATGTGGACCGGGGCCTCGACAGCACCTGAGCTCGATGGTGCGCTGGCCCGCACGGGTGGCGTCGCGTTCCGTGCGCCCTACCAGTCCGATCCCGAGATGCGCACCGCGATCAACAGCGAGCATCACCAACTACTGCGACATCCATCTCTCGCACATGGGGCTGCAGGTGTCGCAGGGCTTCCTGGGCCCGCTGCACCTCGCCGTCGTCGAGGCCACCGCGATCACCGAGGATGGCGACATCGTGCCTTCCTCCTCGGTCGGTCTGAACCGCACCTATCTCGAACAGGCCGACAAGGTCATCATCGAGGTCAACTCGTGGCAGTCCGAGGACCTGTTCGGCATGCACGACGTCTACTACCCATCGGTGTCCTGCCTCCGAACTCGTGGTGCGCTTCCCATCACCAGCACGGGCGACCGGATCGGCGACAAGGTGCTCAAGGTGGACGCCGACAAGGTGGTGGCGGTCGTCGAGACCAACGCCGCGGACCGCAACACCCCGTTCAAGCCCCTCGACGACGATTCCCGGGCGATCGCGGGCTACCTCCTGGACTTCCTGACCAACGAGGTCAGCACGGCAGGCTGCCCAAGAACCTGCTGCCGTTGCGGTCGGGTGTGGGCAACATCGCCAACGCGGTGCTCGCGGGTCTGTTGGAGGGTCCGTTCGAGAACCTCACCTCCTACACCGAGGTGATCCAGGACGGCATGGTCGACCTGATCGACGCCGGTAAGGTCACCGTCGCCTCCGGTACCGCGTTCTCGTTGTCCCCGGAGGCCGCGGAGCGGATGAACGAGAAGGCCGGGTTCTACCGCGACCACATCATCCTGCGCCCGATGGATGTCTCCAACCATCCCGAGGTGATCCGCCGCATGGGTGTCATCGCCTGCAACGGCATGATCGAGGCCGACATCTACGGCAACGTGAACTCCACCCATGTCATGGGTTCGCGCATGATGAACGGCATCGGTGGTTCCGGTGATTTCACCCGCAACGGCTACTTCTCCTCGTTCGTGACCCCGTCGACGGCGAAGGGCGGCGCGATCTCTGCGATCGTCCCGATGGTCAGTCACGTCGACCACACCCGAACACGACGTGGATGTCATCATCACCGAGCAGGGGCTCGCGGATCTGCGTGGTCTGGCCCCGCGTCAGCGCGCCCAGGCGATCATCGAGAACCGCGCCCACCCGGACTTCAGGGCCGCTGCGCGAGTATGTGAAGCTGGCGGCGACGAAGGCCAACGGCCAGCAGACCCCGCACGACCCGGCGACGGCCCTCAACTGGCACGTGCGTTTCCTGGAGACCGGCTCCATGAAGTGACGCCCGGGTCCTGAACGTTTCGCGGATCCCCGGCCCCTGAGTGGGCCGATTTTCGCATCCGGTGCACAATCGTCGAGGCCGATCACCGGCCCTTCAGAAAAGCGCCTGAATCATTCCTTTTCCGAATCCGAAGCGCTCGGCCAGTTCGGCGGCGTATGCGAGCCACTCGTCCCGGTCGTCGGGGTCGTAGTCGGCATAGTCGAGGGCGGCGTAGTAGGGACATGCGTGCCAGCTCTCCGGTTTTCTGGTTGGATCGCCAGTGCGTCGCGAAGGCTGCTGGCTGCTTCCTCGCCACAGGGGATTCGCTCAGGGTGCTTGGTGGGCAGAAGCTGGGCCAGTCGTGCCGCTGCAACCCCCAGATCCCACAGGGCTTGAAGATTCCCGGGCAGTCGCGCAGCCAGCTCCCGGCTGATATCAAGAGACTCCTCATACAGCCCCATGCAGCCCGCCCGGGATCACTATTTTCCAGCATTCCCGCAACATTGATCAAAGCAATCGTGAGGTCCCGACGAGCCTGCACATCACCCGACAACCGCCCAGCCAGGTCCCGCCTGATACCAAGAGACTCCTCATACAACTCCACAGCCCGCCCGGGATCACTGGTTTCCAGCATGCCCGCAACATTGTCCAAAGCAATCGTGAGGGCCCGACGAGCCTGAAAATCACCCGACAACCGCCCAGCAAGCTCACGGCTGATATCAAGAGACTCCCTATAAAGCTTCAAAGCCCGCCCGGGATCACTATTTTCCAGCATGCCCGCAACATTGTCCAAAGCAATAGTGAGGTCCCGACGAGCCTGAAAATCACCCGACAACCGCCCAGCAAGCTCACGGCTGATGCCAAGAGACTCCTATAAAGCTTCAAAGCCCGCCCGGGATCACTATTGCGCAGCATGCCCGCAACATTGTCCAAAGCAATCGTGAGGTCCCGACGAGCCTGCAAATCACCCGACAACCGCCCAGCCAGGTCCCGCCTGATACCAAGAGACTCCTCATACAACCCACAGCCCGCCCGGGATCACTATTTTTCCAGCATGCCCGCAACATTTTCCAAAGCAATCGTGAGGGTCCCGACGAGCCTGAAAATCACCCGACAACCGCCCAGCAAGCTCACGGCTGATGCCAAGAGACTCCCTATAAAGCTTCAAAGCCCGCTGAGGATCACTGGTTTCAGCATGCCCGCAACATTGATCAAAGCAATCGTGGTCCCGACGAGCCTGCAAATCACCCGACAACCGCCCAGCCAGGTCCCGCCTGATACCAAGAGACTCCCTATAAAGCTTCAAAGCCCGCCGGGGATCACTGGTTTTCAGCATGTCGCAACATTGATCAAAAGCAATCGTGAGGTCCCGACGAGCCTGCAAATCACCCGACAACCGCCCAGCCAGGTCCCGCCTGATATCAAGAGACTCCTCATAAAGCTTCAAAGCCCGCCCGGGATCACTATTGCGCAGCATGCCAGCAACATTGTCCAACGCACGTGAGGTCCCGACGAGCCTGGAAATCACCTGACAACCGCCCATCGAGGTCCCGACTGATGCCAAGAGACTCCTCATAAAGCTTCAAAGCCCGCCCGGGATCACTGGTTTCCAGCATGCCCGCAACATTGATCAAAGCAACCGTGAGGTCCTGACGAGCCTGCAAATCACCCGACAACCGCCCAGCAAGCTCACGGCTGATATCAAGAGACTCCCTATAAAGCTTCAAAGCCCGCCGGGGATCACTGGTTTTCAGCATGCCCGCAACATTGATCAAAGCAATCGTGAGGTCCCGACGAGTCCGCACATCACCCGACAACCGCTCATCGAGGTCCCGCCTGATGCCAAGAGACTCCTCATAAAGCTTCAAAGCCCGCCCGGGATCACTATGCTTCAGCATGCCCGCAACATTGTCCAACGCAACCGTGAGGTTCCGACGAGCCTGGAAATCACCCGGCAACCGCCCAGCCAGGTCCCGACTGATATCAAGAGACTCTCATACAACTTCTACAGCCCGCCCGGGATCACTATTTTTCAGCATGCCCGCAACATTGATCAAAGCAACCGTGAGGTCCCGACGAGCCTGGAAATCCTCGGGCCAGATCTCGACCCAAGTTGCGGGCGATGGCGAGGGACCTCTGGTAGCTCTCTCGGGCTTGCGCAGGGCCGGTGTTTTGGAGGACATCGCCCAGCAGCGTATGAGCGAGGAAACTGGTTCGGGCACTGGTGCCTGATAGGTGGGCGGTCAGGTTGTGCAGCATGGCGGTGATGCGGGTATCAGTCACATACCTCAAAGCAACATGCCGAATGAAATCCGGGACCCGTTCGAGGAGTTCCGGTTTGCGGGTCAGAATGTCGGGCAGGGCGTCAGTGATGGAATCGATCTCCCACAACTCTGGTGCTTGTGTGAAATCTGGGTGCCGAGTTTCCGCCTGCGCATGATGAAATCATTCACCAGATCGGTTTCTGGCGGGTTGTGGTTTTGAGGTGGTCTCACGACGAGGCGGTGCATGCGGCCTGTTGTTCCGGGGGTGGCGTCCTTCGGTGATCAAGTCGCGGCCTTCCAGGGTGCGGCGGATCCGGGTCCAGCGGCCTTTCAGGAACTGCGGTGTCGACTCACACACCTCCGGATTGGTCCGTTTGATCAGTGTCTCCAGCCAGGGCCAGGAATGGTCTCGGGCGGCATGGCGGCGGCCAGTCGAAGGACCTGCAGGGAGCCGGGAGAGGGTGTTCCAGGTCGGTGAGCGACTGATCGAGGATCACCGACAACAACTTCTCGCGATGCTCAATCCGTGTCTTTGCTGTCGTCCAGCATGGCGTCGCTGGCGGTCAGGTTCTGGGAACGCAGATGATTCAGGTAGTCGCGGACCGTGTCCTCCGGGTGGGTGGACAGATACACCCCGGCCTGCTCGACCGCCAGGGTGAAGCCGTCGAGCAGTTCCGCCAACTCCTCGGCGGCTGCCCGGTCATCCTCACCCGAAAATCGGCACGATGACCCCCGCTACTGCCGGGTTGGAAGGCCTCGCAGCAAGGAAACGGATTCCCTGATGCTCAACCCTTGAGGTGGATCTGTTCCAAACGGCTGGAGCGGCGAAGTCCTCCGTGCCGAGTAAGCGATGGTGACCGCCACATGCACATCACTGTCCTGCGGCAAACACACCCACCTGAGGATCGGTCAACAGCGCCGATTCGGACACGTTGTCGAGGATCAGCAACACATGACCACCGATGGCGGCGCGCCGCAACTCCATCAGCACATGTCTGCCCGTGAGTTCCGGATTACCCTGAGCCTCCTCAGGAAGCAGAAGACCTGGTAGGTCTGGGGCGAGTCAGCAGCAGCAGGGCAGCATCTCCCGTGCTCCTTCTGCGGGATCTGCCAGATACCTCCCGCGTAGTGGCCCCTGATGCTGGTTTCCGTAATGCCGAACCAACTCGGTTTTACCGATACCCCCCAAACCCCGCACCGCGGTGACCACACCGATGGTCGACGACGACGCCAACACCGCACCGAGCCGGGAGAGTTCTCGTGTGCGACCCACAAACCGGTACGTGCCGCGCGCCAGATTCCCAACACCACCTTCCCAACGGCGACGGTTCTGTCTCTGCTGATACAGGTCATCGCCCAGGTCCCGGATCCGGGCCTCCGCGCCCTCCAGGGTTGGGGCGGCATCACGGGTGAACACATCCTTCAGGTCTTGACCCTGCATCTCCATCACCCGGGCATGCCAGGCCCGATGTTCCTGATCGGGCTGGTCCTGTTCGGATGTGTCCTCCAGCAGCACCGACACCAACCCTTCCCGGGTATCCGGGCCCGTCGGTTTGACCTCGTACTCCTGGAACTCCCACAAACAGAAATCGCTCTCGAAATAGGGTTCGGACACACACGCCATGAGCACCTCAGACTCGCAGAACCGCCCACGCCAACTGGGTCCGCCACTCCTCCCGGGTCCTCAGATCATGGCGATCAAAGAACACCCTCGAACCCGTCATCAAGAACCTCCCGGCCTCCCGGCGCAGCGCCTCCACCAACTGCTCCACCCACCCCGTGGCATCATCCCGGCAGGGAATAACTCACAAACACCGAATACCGGGGAAACTTGAAGGGGCAGGGAACTCCGGATCCGTTGACGACACCGACATGACATTTCTCCTCAAAACTCGCTGAATAACCTGTACGAACATTTCTGACGGACAGAACCGCCGACGCCCCGGACAGCTCAGCCCCACCCGCGTGGTCGGGAACTTCTACCAGGCGCCAGAAGTGGTTTCGACACAGCCGTTCGCTGACGCTCACGTGCTGGCTCAACCAGCTTTTGTCCTATCTGAAGTTGGTTGAACCGACCAGCGAACCGGTCGAATGGCCCCGGACAGGCCAGCCCCACCCGCAGGGTCAGAGACCGTCTACCGGGCGTCAGAAATGGTTTCGACACGGCGCTCGCTGACGCTCACGTGCTGGCTCAACCAGCTTTGTCCTGTCCGAAGTTGGTTGAGCCGACCAGCGAGCGCCAGCGAGCCGGTCGAGTCGAAACCACCGTGCGCACATCCGAGAACTCACGGTCAGGTCTGTTATCTCGTTGCCGGATGAGTTTCGACACGGGCCGCTCCTTCGTCGCAGCCCGGCTCAACCAACTCCGAGAGGACCCTCCTGTTCACGAATCACGGAAGAAAAACGATTCAACGTCGTGTGGTGACGTTGAACCGTCGAACCTCCGCGATTCGTGTACGAAAGGGGAGGGGCGGGCTAAGAGACGACGGAAACGACGATTCGCACACGAGGCGGCGCGATTCGTGTCGGGACGATGGGTTCAGGTTCCCAGCTGGTAGGTGCGGTGCCGTTGCCAGCGACCGGTTCCGGGCGGCGGACCACTCCACAGCTCGACGGTGGTGCAGACCTGGCGGATCGGTAGTTTGCTGAGCACCTCGGCCTCCGCCGCCTTCAGCTCGGCCAGGGGCGCGCGTTTGCCGATGGTGACGTGCGGGACGGCCCGTTCGGGAACGGCCCCGAAGGCGGGGTATTCGGGAAGACCTCACGGATCCGGGTGACGAGGTTCGTCAACACCGCCGCCTCGTCTGGGCACGAGGTACACCGAGCTCGTGCCGAACCAGCGGTGCTGGGTGAAATCGATGTGGAACCGCCCGAAACTCGCGCAGCACGTCGATCAGGGCGTCGTCGTCATCCATCGACAAGTTGGTGGTGAACGGGTACAGCAGGTTGAGATGCGCCGAGACCCCGTCGGCGGCCGACGGGTCCAAACGCTCACGCAGGGTCTGCAACACCGGTTCCGTGTCCGAGCATTTCAGCATCAGCGCGGATTGCCGAGCGCACCAGATAAGGCTTTACGGGACGGCTTGCATGCGGGACATCTTATGTTTTCTCACAGCATTTGCGTGGCATTGGGCGGAGGCGAGTCGCGATACGGGCAGTTCCCGGCGATCCGCGGGATCGTGGAAGACTTGGGGTCCGTGAGCATCCGGGAGTACTGCAACCAGTTGAACACCGACCTCGTGGCCCTGCGCCGCGAACTCCACCAGATCCCCGAGGTGGGCCTCCACCTGCCCCTGACCCAGGCCAGGATCCTGAAGGCCCTCGAAGGACTGCCGTTGGAGATCACGCTGGGCAGGTCGCTGAGCAGCATCGTCGCGGTGCTGCGCGGCACCGCCCCGGGTGAGGGCGAGCGCCCCGTGGTGCTGCTGCGCGGCGACATGGACGCGTTGCCCGTGAAGGAACTGTCGGGCGAACCCTTCGCCTCGACGAACGGGAAACATGCACGCCTGCGGCCACGACCCGCACATGTCGCTGCTGGTGGGGGCGGTCAAGGCCCTCGTCGCGCACCGCGACGAACTGGCCGGGGATGTGATCTTCCAGTTCCAGCCGGGCGAGGAAAGCGTCAACGGTTGCCTCCACATGCTGAACGAGGGTCTTCTCGACGTCGCGGGACGGCGCCCCGAGGCCGCTTGGGCCATTCACGTGTGGGCGGGTCTCGATCCCCTCGGCACCTTCTCCACCAAACCCGGCCCGGTGATGGCCAGCACCGACGAGATCAGGTGCGGGTGATCGGGCGCGGCGGGCACGGCTCCGCCCCGCACCTGGCCGCCGATCCGGTCCCCGCGATGGCGGAAATGATCACCGCCACCCACGCCATGGTGACCAGGCGCTTCAGCATCTTCGATCCGGTGGTGGTCAGCGTCGGTCGGGTCCAGGCCGGCACCGTCGCGAACGTGCTCCCGGAGGAGGCCTTCTTCGACGCCACGATGCGCACCTTCTCCGATGCCTCCCGGACGCGCCTGAAGCAGCTGTGGCCGGAGCTGCTGGAGGGCATCGCCCGCGCCCACGGCGTCGGTGAGATCGAGGTGGTGGGCAGTACCTCGTCACCGTCAACGACGACGACGCCGCCGATCACGTCGCCGACGTGGTCCAGGAGCTGTTCGGCGAGCATCGGCACGTCCGCTGGAGCGAACCGCTGGCCGCGGCCGAGGACTTCTCCCGCATCCTGGAGACCGCACCCGGCTGCTTCATCGGGTTGTCGGCCTGCCTGCCGGAGCTGGATCCGGCCACGGCCCCGATGAACCACTCCGCCTACTGCCGGTTCGACGACTCGGTGGTCGCCGACGGCGCCGCCCTGCTGGCCGAACTGGCCCACAGGCACCTCGCGCCCTCGCCCAGTAGTCTGGTCGGTGATGACCACCCAACCGACACCTCCCACACCCGCCCCACATCCACCGGCGGGTGCCCTTTCCCAGGACGCCACGGTATCCCGCCGGGTCACGGGCGATCCTCGACCCCACGGAGCCGCTGCGCCGCCCCGCCGCCCGCCCCGAAAGGAGATCGCGACACCTGCCGCTGCTGCCGGTGCTGCAGCACGACGTGCCGCTGTCGAAGCGCATGGGAGAAACCGCCGCGTCCGTGGAGCGTGCTGGTGGGGTTGGTGCTGTTCTGCCGGCCGCCGCCGCCGTGACCGGGGTCTACGCGCGTCACTGGTGGCTCGCCGTGTTTCCCGACCGTATCCGTCGTCGGCTCACCTGGTCCAGTGGGCGGCACCCCGACCCCGGCAAAGTGGTTGTCGCTGACCCTGGAGGGTGCTGGCGCTCGTCCTGGTGCTGGTCGCGGGCGCCTGCGCCGTCGCCGGCTACCAGGCATGGATCGGCTGGAACTGGGCGCGGATCATCTCGATCGCGGCGCTGGGCCTGACGGGGGTCGCGGTTCTGCTGTTCGACCCTGTGGGCCCTGGTCGCGGTCGTGCTGGCCTGCTCGGCACGGTGTGTGTTCCTCGCCCGAGACGACCCGCTACTTCCCGAGTACTCGAGGCGCCATCGGGCGGCGGGAGGAAACCACCGGACCCCCATGAGCATCTTCTACGGTCGCCTGCCGCGCTTCCGCTAGGGGCGGAGGGACGACGAGGAATAGATGAGCCGGGTTGAGTCGGGTCGCACCCACGACCAGACCGACTCAACCGGCTTCGAGAGGTGAGGCCCAGGCCTGCGCACGGCCTGGAGTCCCCGTGATAAGGATTACTTGAGGCGAGGACCTCGCCCTGGGCCAGGTCTGCTTTGATGAAGTCCTTGACCCTGCTGGCCGTGCAGCAGCTCGTCGAGCTTCTTCACGCCCCGTTGGTGTTGTCCTCACGCCACACGAGGATGTTGGCGTGAGGGTTGTTCTCCACCTGCTCGACCAGCAGCGCGTTGCTGGTGTCGAGGTTCGCGCTGAGAATGAAGTTGGAGTTCACGAAGACCAGGTCGAAGCCGGGTCGTCTCAGCAGCTGCACGTTGATCTCGGGCTGGTTCTCCTTGAAGTCGAGGCCGCGGGGATTCTGCTCGGCGGTCAGGTTGAGAACAGTGGAGTCCTTGGTGAGGTTCTTCAGCAGGCCGGCCTGCTCCAGCAGCTTGAGGGCGTGGTACTGGTTCGTCACGTCGCTGTTGATGGCGACGACCGCTCCGTCGGGCACCGTGGACAGGTCGGTGTGTTTCTTGGAGAACACGGACATGCGTTCGATGTGGACTCCCTCTCCGTGGGCGAACTTGTAGCCCTTGTCCTTCATCTCGTCTTCCAGGTAGGGCAGGTGCTGGAAGTAGTTGGCATCCAGGGAACCGTCGCTCAGGGAAGAGTTCGGGAGCACGTAGTCGTCGAACTCCGTGATCTCGATGTCGATCCCGGCATCCGCCGCGAGGTTGTCGCGGACGTATTCGAGGATCTTGGCGTGCGGCACGGGGACTGGCCCCGACCCTCACCTGGCTTTTGTCCGACGATGTGCCGCACTACCGCCACCGCAGGCGGTCAGCATCAGGGTCGCGACCAACAAGGCCGCCAGCAGGGACAGGTGTTTACGCATGATGGCTGCGTCCTTTCCGGGCCAACCACGAGTTGGCCGCTGTTGTCACGGTGCGTCGGTTCCTGTTCAGCGGTGATCGACGCGACGGATCACCACATCTCCCAACATCTGGATCAGCTGAACCATTCCCACGAGGATCGCGATGGTGATCAGCTGCACGGATGTCTCGAAGCGCTGGTAGCCATAGTTGTAGGCGAGACGCCCGAGGCCACCGCCACCGATCAGTCCCGCCATGGCGGAGTAGCCGATCAGCGTGACCACCGTCGTGGTGACGGCTGCCACCAGCGACGGCGCAGCTTCCGGCAGCAGCACCTTGGTGACGGTCTGCATCCGGGTGGAACCCATGGCATGGGCGGCATCCACCTTGCCAGGGTGGACGTCACGCAGCGCCGATTCCACGAGCCGCGCGAAGAACGGCACGGCACCGATGGTCAGCGACACGCAGGCCGCCATCGGCCCCACCGATGATCCGGTGAGCCACCGGGTGAACGGGGATGAGGCTCAGCATCAGATGGCGTAGGAATGGAACGGGTGATGTTGGCGATGGTGGACAACGGATCACGAGAGCACCGGATTCGCCACGATCCCGCCGCGCTGGGACGAACAGCACCACGCCGAGCGGCAGCCCCAGGACAACGGTGGCGACGGGCTGGAGATGCCGACCATGATGAGGGTCTCGCAGATCGCGGGCCCGAGGCCCGGAGGATGTCGTCGAGGCTCAGTTCGAGGGGATCATCGGCCGGCTCCGTTCAGCTCGGATGTGGGGGTGCGTTTGGCATCGGCGCGCCGAGCTGGCGCAGGTATCTCCATCACCGCGTCGGGGTCGGTTCCCTCCGGGACACGCAGCCTGAGGTGGCTGAAGGTGATCCCGGCCAGGTGCTCGACGCTGCCCGCAACGATCGGGATCGTCACCCCGAAGTGCTGCGATGTGAGCGCGACCACGGACGGTCGGCGGTGACCGCCGGATGCGAGCACATCGATGAGTTGTCCGCCGTTTCTCGACGCTGGGGTCTGGGGTGATTCCCAGCAGCGCCTGAGACAGCGACCCGTCGAGGTGCGGATCACCTCGGTGAGCGGCTCCGATTCGACGATCCGTCCCGCCTCGAGCAGCGAGACGGAATCGCAGATGCGTTTGACCACGTGCATCTCGTGGGTGATCACGAGAATGGTCAGGCCCAACTGGGAGCGCAGGTCGAGGAGCAGGTCGAGGATCTCGTCGGTGGTTCGGGGGTCGAGGGCGGAGGTGGGTTCGTCACACAGCAACACGGCGGGGTTCGTCGCCAGCGCCCGACGCGATCCGACCCGCTGCCGCTGTCCGCCCGACAGCTGTGCCGGGTGGGCTTCGCGGCGTCCGCCAGCCCGACAAGCTCCAGCACAGTTCGAGGGCGCGGTTCCGAATGGAGTCCGGCGCCCTGGGATTCCAAAAGGCATCTGCCGATACGGGAAGTTGGGCCGGCTGACGTGTTCGGTAAACGGCCCTAGGGATCGAACGGATGAAAATCTCAAGCAGGTCTCAGTGAGGCGTTCCCGTCTGAGGCATGGACCTCCAGGGGGTAGGCGATGTTGCGCCACACGGTGCGGGAATCGAACAGGTTCGCGTTCTGGAACACCAACCCCAGGCGCCGGCGGGCGTTGCGCAGCGCGGTTGAGTGAACCTTGGTCAGTTCCATGCCGCCGATCTTGATGCTTCCGAGGTGGGGCGGTCCAGCATGGCGCAGGCAACGCACCAGGGTGGATTTTCACCGCCCCGGAATGACCGATGATGCCGTGGACGCTGCCCTCGGGACGGTCAGGAGACGCCGTCGAGGCACGCACCTGCGTCCGGACTGGTTGATAGACCTTGCGCAGGTCGGTTACGGTGATCAAGAACCCTCCTGGATGGTTGGCGTGCCCTCAGCCAGACACATTGCATCAACCCGAAAGACCACGTATTCCACACCTTCGTCACTGTCCGGTTCGGCGGTGTTCAGGCCTGCACCGCTGCGGCGACGGCCTCGAAGAACTTCGCGGTCCAGGACGGCGCGATCCGGCGTGACCGTCGGGGTCGATGCGGAGGATCCGGTGATCCGCACTCGCTGGGGCGTCGCTGCAGGATCACTCCCCGTTCCGATGTCCATCCAGAGCCGTCCGCACCCGGGGCCTCCTGACGGCGTCACGGTCGTGATCCTGGACGCTGCAGCAGCCCGAGCAGCCACTCGTGGTCGCGACCGATGATCAGCACGGGCCGGTCCTTGCCGTCCCTGTGATCCTCCTCGTAGGGGCACCCAGGTCCAGACCACTGGTCGGCCTCCTCCCCGGAGCCGGGGATAGGTGATCCTCGGGGTGCCTGAAATCTCGGGTACTCTGCGGCGCCCCGACCCTCCGGTGCGGCGGGAGTCGCCTCGGATGCTGCCCCGTGTTGCTGGATGTTCTCGTGGTACGCCTCCTGCTGCGGCGCCCGCGTGACCTGGTTCACGTCGGGTCTGGAACTGCGCCACGAGGTCGCGAAGATCCCGTGACAGCAGGTTGCCCAGCCAGTTGCTCTGGGATGGGATCGCAAGAGCTCGGGCTGCATAAACAGGGCGGCGCACGCGAGTCTCTGTGAAAGAGGCCCGCGCCCGTCCGATGTTCGGGCGGGCGGGCGTCCTGGGTCCCCGGCTAGCCGGGGCAGCGCGTCGGGTCCGCTGCCCAGATGAACAGGCCGTCTCCCTGCGCTCCGGCAAAGAACTATCGTTACAGCACTCACGGCACACAGAGCAAATCGCCTCGCGCCAACGTGAATAATCCTTTTGACCGCGCAGCGTTAACCACACGAGCAATCCCTCCTGCCCGCCCTCTGGCTCCCGACGACATTTACCCTTGACAAGGGCGTTTAGTAACCTTCGCCAGGATCGTGAGACGCCTCACCGGCCTCCGGAACGGGCTCACCCGGCGATCCGTCCCAGCAGCTTGTCCCGAGCCGAGCGTTTCAGCCCCAAAGTTAGCTGATTGATGCGGTCATGGGTCCTCGGGCATCCGGGTCGCCAGCCTGATGGCGCCCATGTGCCACCATGTCTGATGCACCCTGAACGGCACTCGTCGCGCTGCTCAGACGACGCTCCCTCGACGACCGCATCGGGAGTCGTGGAGGTGCTCGCCCAGCGGTGACGAACCCTGTCGCTGCTCACCGTACACGGACTCGAGGAACTCGCGTCCCCTGACGGCCAGCGGGTCAGGCTCGGACGCGCACGGACTGTGGTGGCAGCCCCTGGTGGCGCGCGGATCATCCTTCCCGACTTCCTGTCCCCGGACGTCGCGATCGCCGCGGCCACGCTAAAGGTGGCCCTGTTACGCCACCGCCATGACCCACCCAATGAGATGCTGACCGTGCTGGAGATGCGTGACCGGGTGCAGCTGCGCCCCGCGGAAGTCGTCGGGACCACACAATGGCGGAGCACCCGCAGAGCTGGGGCTGAATCGGGCAGACGATCGTGACGGCGGTTTGATCCCCTTCACCGCCAAGCAGTGCCGAAAGGCGGGCCCCCGCGTGTGCATGGACGCGGCACCTGGATCGGCGACGCCCTCACGGGCGGCGACCCGGCCGCCCTCCGTGACCGCTGCCGAACCTCGCCTAGGACACGCGATCGCGGTCTCACCGCCCGAATCCGGCAGACTCCAGGACGGGCGTCTCAGATCCCGGCGGCGCGGCCGCGGGTCACCTGCGCGCGGCTGCGGATCCTGCGGCGGCGCCTGCGTCGCATGCGGACCTGGGTGATCTCGGCTTCCGTGAAAGTCGTCCCAGTCCTCGCCGGGCACGCGGCGCGGCGGTGGCACGTCCTCACCTCACGGAACCAGGCGCGTTGCACGGGTCTGCGTCTCGGCCTCCGGGGCGCGAAAACCTCTGGCTGGGCGCGCTGAAACGCCGACTCACGCAGTCGCACCTCGGTCTCGTCGTCCAGCCCCGGAGCCAGACCCATCGCCCATCTCCTCGGGTTCGCCTCAGGCAGTTCCCGTCGCCATCAAACCCCGAGGTCCTCGTCGCGTCCCTGCGCCGAGCGGACGATGAAAACCGAGCACCGCCAGCGCCGCGGCCGCGACGGCACACACGCCTCGCCCAAGAGCGCCACAGCAGTGGGACCCGCCGCGTCCCTCACCTGCGCCGCGCCGGACGGCGCAGGCCGTGGCGGCCGCGCGTGCTGGCTGTCTGGACGGATGCTGGGTGAGCAGCCCTCGGTGGCCCTCGCTCCCCGGTTGAGGCGGCTGCTCTCGCGATGGGGCTCATATGGCGATCTGATCTCTCTCTCCGCCGCGCAGGCTGCGTTCGCGCGCCCGTGAGTCGCGATCAGCTTTCCGGGTGCCCCACGGCGGCCGTTCCAGGATCGCGACAGCCGTCGAGTTTCGCTCGCGTCCGTGACCAGGTGTGTAAAGTCGGACAGCGCGGCGCCCTCGTAGGAGAAGGTCACCAGCACGCCCCGAGACCGCCTCACCGGTGCGTCGCCAGACGCTGCCCACCACACGACGGTCCCCGTCGTGCTGGCCGGGTTCGACATCCAGGGTGCACCGCTGTATTCCCTCCGCCGAACTCGATCCGCGAGGTTTGCGACGACAGGGGCGTGCTGCGCGTCCTCTCGGGGTAGGAGATCGACGAGCCCTGCAGGGACTGGGTGACCTTATCGCGCGGATGTTGAACTCCATGAGCGAAGGCGCCGTCGCCTCGCTGGCGACGGTTTTGCAGCGGCTGCTCCCGCGACAGACGCGGTCAGTTGTCCGCCTCCCAGCCCCGGACCGGAACTGTCACGGGCAGGACTCCTCGCACAGACGTGTCCCGCGGTGTCCGCCGCCACGCTGGCCTGAATCTGCCGTGGGGCCGGGTCCGCCCAGGCCTTGAGGCCCGGGACGAGCAGGGCCAGCAGAGCCGCCAGCAGCAGGCCCAGCTGCTCGTCTCGCCCGCAGATCGGTGAACTCATTCAGTTTTCCTTTTTCAGGAGTGGTCCTGTGCAGATTACCGAAGGAACACAGGTGCCGCCGGCGCCTGTACCCAACGCCGAGCGCGGGGTGAGTTCCACCGCGAACTCACGCCCGCTCACCCCGGCAGCCGCCGACACCCCGTCGCATGCAAACCCAGCCTACCTGCTTTTGACGTCCGCAGTAGCCAAGCGGGATTGACGAGATGACGTGATCGTTGGGCATGGATGATACCTCGGCAGCTCAGTTATCGGCGCGTGGTTTGTGCAATCCGCAACCACAACCTATCCTGAGAGAGTTCAGGCAATTCTAAGAAATGAGGGGGACCCATGGCAAAGGCACGACGCGCCTTTCCAGGAGGAGGACGACCACGACATCCTCGACATCACCCTTCCGCCGTCACTTCCCCGCGACGGGGCAAGCGACCCGCGCATCCTCGGCAGGGTACCGCTGGCCCCATCGCACTGTCCAGGCCTCGTGGTCGCAGGCTCCTTCGCAATCGCGAGCAGAGGAAACTACCGACAGAGCCGCCGACCCGAGCTACCAGAAACGACGCGACCTCGCGTGAGTACCGCGTGGCGACGCGCCTCCTGCCCTCGCGCATCGCGTCCGGTGACGCTGAGACCAGCAGCCCGGACCCGCTGCCGACCCCGACCGAAAACCCCGAAGCGACGCCGACGGAGACCGCAACCCTCACCGAGGAACGCACCACGCCGCCCCGACTCAACCCTTCGACCTCCGAGCTCGGTGAAAAACAGGCGAGAAGTACATCGCGTCTCGGCCAACGTCCGCACCGGTCCCGGTTCCGACTACGACGTGCGCACCACGCTCGATCGCGGGCATCGCGTGACCGTGACGAACGTCACCTCGAACGGCTGGCAGCAGATCTCCCTACAAGGGCCGCGCGGGCTGGGTGAAGTCCGACCTGCTCACTGACCAAGAAACCGGAGACCCCGTCCGCTCCTCCCTCCGGCGAGTCCGGTGGTCGGCGTTCCGGCGGATCAGCTCGGCGGCACCTGCTCCGTCCCTCCGGCGAAGAGCATCGAGTCCGGACTGACCTCGAAAGTCGACTCGTCGCGCACGGTCTGCGCGACCTTCGGACGTGAAGTCCTACGGCGGCTACCGCAACGAGTCCGGGTACTCACGGTCAGAGGTCGCGCCATCGACGTGATGGTCTCCGGGCGACCGCGCCTGGGAGATCGCCAGATGGCTGCAGGGAGAACGCCAAGAGCCTCGGCGTCGATCGAGGTCATCCACGCCCAGAAGATCTGGACCACGCAGCGTTCCTCCGAGGGCTGGCGTTCCATGTCGGACCGCGGTCAGCCACCGCAAACCACTACGACCACGTCCACATCTCCGCTGAGGCTGATGAACACCCCGCCTCCCTCGGGGAGAAGGCAATGCATGGTCCGTCCTCGCAGGAGCCGCCCCAGCGACCCGCGTGCTTGCCCATGCGACCCGAGGCCGCAGGTGCCCTGGCCACCAGGAGACCCCGTTGAACTC
>BNJS01002589.1_pt1 | contig 100951 bp, 171 predicted proteins | sample 8540461 | NCBI WGS metagenome assembly BNJS01 (sample SAMD00202454, study PRJDB9452) | human saliva metagenome | isolation source: human saliva | place: Japan | reverse complement strand
GCAGCCTGCTCGTCGGCGTGGTAGCTTGAGCGGGACCATGGCGCCGATGGCGGCGTTGGTGAAAGCCAGTTCGTATGCTTCTTTTTCGAAAAGACTTTTGAACTGGTCGGGCGTGACGTAGCGCAAGACGGGCAGGTGTCCGTCTGAAGGCTGGAGGTACTGGCCGATGGTAATCATCTCGATATTGTGCGCCCGCATATCGCGCATGATTTCGCGCACGTCTTCGTCTGTTTCGCCCAAGCCGACCATGATGCCGGATTTGGTCGGGATGTGCGGCATCATTTCTTTATAGCGGCGCAGCAGGTCGAGGGAATGCTGATAGTTGGCACTCGGACGGGCTTTTTGTACAGGCTCGGATGGGTTTCAAGTTGTGGTTCATCACGTCGGGCGGGGTTTCGGCAAGGATTTTTCAGCGCGATGTCCAAGCGGCCGCGGAAGTCGGGGAACGAGGATTTCGATTTTGGTGTTCGGACTGGTTTCGCGGATGGCTTTGATGCAGTCGGCGAAATGCTGTGCGCCGCCGTCGCGCAGGTCGTCGCGGTCAACGGAAGTGATGACGACGTAATGCAGGTTCATGGCTTTGACGGATTCTGCGAGGTGTTTCGGTTCGTCGGGGTCAAGCATATTCGGGCGGCCGTGTCCCACGTCGCAGAACGGGCAACGTCGGGTACAAATGTCGCCCATAATCATGAAGGTCGCTGTGCCTTTGCTGAAACATTCGCCGATATTCGGGCAGGGAGGCTTCTTCGCAAACGGTGTGCATTTTTTTGTTCGCGCAAAAATGTCTTTGATTTCAAAGAATTTTGCGTGAAGGCAGCTTGGCGCGTATCCATTCGGGCTTTTTCAGTTTTTTTCCTGAAGGGGACGACTTTGATGGGGATGCGGGCGGTTTTGTCCGCGCCTTTGAGTTTGACGCCGCGTTTGGGATCGTCAACTTTGATTTCGCTCATTAATTGTTCGCTTTCGGTGTGAGTTGTGTCTCGAGGTGTGCGGTCAGTTTTTGTGCAACCTCGTCCAAGGTGGGACAGGGTTGGACAAAATCCGCGATTTGTGTCATTTCCATGCCGGCATAGCCGCAGGGATTGATGTGGGTAAACGGGCTTAAGTCCATGTTTACGTTTAATGCCAGACCGTGATAGACGGAACCGTCTTTGATGCGCAAAGCCGAGTGAGGCGATTTTGCGCTCACCGACATAAACGCCGGGGCGTTTCGGGTCTGCCGCCGCTTCGATTCCGTATTCCGCCAACGTGGCGATGATGCTGTTTTCAAGCGCGGAAACGATGTTGCGGACGCTGGTTTTGCGGCGTTTGAAGTTGATCATGGTGTAGATGACCAACTGACCGGGACCGTGATAAGTGATTTGCCCGCCCCGGTCGATTTGGACGACAGGGTATGTCGTCGCGGCTCAGGAGGTGTTCGGTTTGCCCTGCTAGACCCTTGTGTGAAGACGGGCGGATGCTCGACCACCCATAATTCGTCTTCGGTATGTTCGTCGCGGGCTGCGTTGAACGCTTTCATGGCTTCGAAAGTCGGTTGGTACTCGACCATGCCTTTCTGCACGATTTTTCATATCAGTACACCACTTTCACCATTTCGTGATCGGTCAGAGCGCGGTGAGATTTTGTCCAGTTGTTCTTTGCTTTCGACGTTTACTTTGACGGTTGCGCCGGTATAGTTGCCCTTGCTGCTCTGGCGGGTGGTGATGTGGTGGGGTTCGGTATCGGGCGCGTGCTGGCGGACGGTTTCAAGATATTTTTCAAATTCGGGATGCGCGTTGCCCATGACTTTGATGGGGGAATTGGCAGGGGAATTCGATGAGTGAGGTTTGGTCGGTCATGGCTGACTCCTGATGTGCTGTATGCCGAGAGGTCGTCTGAAAAGTTCCAGCCTTTCAGACGACCTCGAACGACGTGTATTTTATCGCAAAAAGTTGCCGATAAAAATAGAAGCGTACATCGGCTTTTTCAAGTCTTGAAATACGCTTTTCCATCCCAATTTAAGGCACATTCCGAATTTATTACCAAGTAGAGAACAATATGCCGACAAAAGAAAAACATTTTGAGGAATACAGCGCACTGGCAACCCTGCCTTTACGCGATGTCGTCGTTTATCCGCATATGGTGCTGCCGCTGTTTGTAGGCCGCCCTGAAATCCATTGCGGCATTGGAAGCGGCAATGGCGAATGACGATCCGGTGTTTTTGCTGGCGCAAATCGACCCGAACACCGAAGATCCGACTGCGTCCGATTTGCACCGTACGGGTACGGTCGCGCAGGTTTTGCAGGTGTTGAAGCTGCCTGACGGCACGGTAAAAGTGTTGGTCGAAGGTATCCGGCGCGGCAGAGTGTTGACCATTGAAGAGAGTGGCGGACTGTTCCTGTCACATGTTGAAGCTGTCAACGAGTATGCGGATGCGGACAATCCCGATATTGAAGCCATTCGCCGCACGCTGCTTACCCAGTTTGACCAATACGCCAAGTTGAAATAAAAATCCCTGCCGAAATCATCAATACCATCAACGGTATCGATGATAACAGCCGTTTGGTGGACACGATTGCGGCGCATTTGCAGTTGAAACTGGAGCAGCGCCAACAGATTTTGGAAACCTTCGGCATTATCGGCCGTATGGAGTTTCTGCTTGCCCAGTTGGAATCTGAACTCGACATCATGCAGGGTCGAAAAACGCATCCGCGGCCGTGTCAAACGCCAGATGGAAAAAAATCCCAGCGCGAGTATTATCTGAACGAGCAAGTGAAAAGCGATTCAGAAAGAATTGGGGCGAAGAAGACGAACGCGGCGAACTGGATGCGTTTGGAAGCAAAAATCAAAAGAAGCGGGCATGACCAAAGAAGCCGAAGAGAAATGCCTGTCTGAACTGAAAAAAGCTCAAAATGATGCCGCCTATGTCTGCGGAATCCACCGTGGTACGCAACTACATCGATACTTTGCTTGAGCTGCCGTGGAAGAAAAATCCCGTGTCAGCAAAGACATTGCCAAAGCCGATTTGGTGTTGAACGCCGACCACTATGGCTTGGAAAAAGTCAAAGAACGGATTTTGGAATACCTCGCCGTCCAAAAACGTATGGACAAACTCAAAGGTCCGATTCTGTGTTTGGTCGGTCCTCCGGGGGTGGGTAAAACCTCTTTGGGCGAATCCATTGCCAAAGCAACAGGCCGCCAATATGTCCGCATGGCTTTGGGCGGCGTGCGCGATGAAAGCGAAATCCGCGGCCACCGCCGTACCTATATCGGCTCTATGCCCGGCAAAATCCTGCAAAAACATGGCTAAGGCAGGCGTGAAGAATCCGCTGTTCCTGCTCGACGAAATCGACAAATTGGGCAGCGACTTCCGAGGCGATCCCGCCAGCGCGTTGCTTGAGGTGCTCGATCCTGAGCAAAACAACAAGTTTGCTGATCATTATGCGGAAGTGGATTACGACTTGAGCGATGTGATGTTTATCGCCACATCTAATAGCTTGAACATTCCGACCCCGTTGCTCGACCGCATGGAAATCATCCGTTTGTCGGCTATACCGAAGACGAGAAAATCAATATCGCCATGCAGTATCTCGTGCCGAAGCAAATGAAAGCGCAATGGCGTGAAAGAAGGCGAGTGGTAGTCGAAGAAAGCGCGGTACGCGATATCATCCGTTATTACACCCGTGAAGCGGTGTACGTTCGCTTGATCGCGAGATTGCCAAAATCTGCCGCAAGGTGGTGATGCAGATTACCTTGAACGAAGATAAGAAGAGGTCGTCTGAAACCAAGAAAAACCAGCAAAGCCAAGCCTAAAGGCGATTAAAGTCAATGAGAAAAACCTGCATGACTACTTGGGCGTGCGCCGCTTCGATTACGGCGTTGCCGAAAGTGAAAACCGCATCGGACAGGTTACCGGTTTGGCGTGGACGGAAGTCGGCGGCGAATTGCTGACTGTCGAAGCCGTGGCGTTGCCGGGCAAGGGCGTGATTCAGTGTACCGGCCAGTTGGGCGACGTGATGAAGGAATCTGTGTCCGCGGCATGGTCCGTTGTCCGTTCCGTGCAGAATCAGTGGGTTTTGGCTCCTGATTTTTACGAGAAAAAAAGACATCCATGTTCACGTTCCCGAAGGCGCAACGCCGAAAGACGGTCCGAGTGCAGGTATCGCCATGACCTTTGGCGATGGTGTCTGCCTTTCACCAAAAATTCCGGTGCGCGCCGATGTGGCGATGACAGGCGAAATCACCCTGCGCGGCGAAGTCTTGCCAATCGGCGGTTTGAAGGAAAAAACTGTTGGCTGCCTTGCGCGGCGGCATCAAACACGTCCTGATTCCGAAAGACAACGTCAAAGACTTGGAAGAAATCCCTGAAAACGTGAAAACCGGCCTGACCATCCATCCGGTCAAATGGATAGACGAAGTCCTCGCTTTGGGATTGGAAAGCCAGCCGACACCTTGGGTTTGCGCCTTTAAGTACCGAAGAGGCGCAGGTTGAAACCGCCAAGCCTAAGTCAAGGGCGAAAGCGACCAAACACTGATTTTGTAAAAATGTGTTGCAAAAAGATGCGGGTTTGCCTTTGAAAGCCTGTAAAATAGGGCAATTCCGCATTTTTTGCTTGACACGGTATTTTCAGAATTGCTATAAAGCGCAAAGGTACTCAAAAGTACGAAGCCCCGAGTATTCGGGCATTTCATTATTTTCAACGATAGGAAGGGACTGATTGTGAATAAGTCTGAATTGATCGAAGCAATTGCTCAAGAAGCCGGCATTTCTAAAGCTGCCGCCCAAAAAGCTCTGGATGCCACTACCAATGCTGCAACCAACGCTCTGAAAAAGGCGACACCGTAACTCTGGTCGGTTTCGGTACTTTCTACGTTGGTGAACGCGCAGAACGTCAAGGCCGCAACCCTAAAACCGGCGAGCCTCTGACCATCGCTGCTGCTAAAACTCCTAAATTCCGTGCTGGTAAAAGCATTGAAAGATGCCCTGTAAGCATAGATAGGGCATTAAGCCCTGATAAAAATCGACTCTGATATAGGAGTCGATTTTATTTTAGTGCTGTTTTTGTACATTTAACATAGAAATAAATCTAGAAATAAATCGAATAAAATTTGTGAGCAATGCTGCCTTGTGCCGTTATGTTCATGGTTTTGAGATGTTCGGAAGAATTTTTGCCGTCATGAATTAGGCGGAAAGCGAGACATTTCAGAAATGTCTTTTTGTTTGTTATACTTTCGGCGTTTAACTTTTGCAATTGTTTATAAGGAGCGCAAAATGGCGAGATTTTAATAAAAATCTTGACGCCGGGTGATGTCGATAGCGGCATTATTAATGTTGTGAATGAAAATTCCTGCGGGCAGCAATCATAAAAATCGAATGGAACCGCAAATTAGCGGCTTTCCAACTCGACCGTGTTGAACCTGCAATTTTTCCAAACCTACAAACTACGGTTTTATCCCTCAGACTTTAGACGAAGATGGCGATGAATTGGATGTATTGCTGGTGACAGAGCAGCCATTGGCTACCGGCATTTTTCTGGAAGCGCGCGTCATTGGCGTGATGAAATTTGTTGATGACGGCGAGGTTGACGATAAAATCGTTTGTGTTCCTGCCGATGACCGCAACAATGGCAATGCGTACAAAACATTATCTGATTTGCCGCAACAATTAATCAAAGCAAATCGAATTCCATTTTCAACCACTACAAAGACTTGAAAAGCAGGTACGACCAAAGTCGAATCTTGGGGTGATGTTGAAGAAGCGAAACAAGTCATTAAAGAATCGATTGAGCGTTGGAATAAACAAGCTTAATTGAGATCAACAAGCAAAAGGTCGTCTGAAAATATTTTCAGACGACCTTTTTGTTTTTTATGACTATGGCGCGAGCTTGGCGTTTGCCTGTTTGGCAGGGGAATTTTTTGGTATGATTGCCCCTTATATTTTCTATTGATAGGTTTTGCACTATGTCTGTCTATACAAGTGTTTCTGATGAGGAAATGCGGGCGTTTTTGACCCAATACGATTTGGGCGGCTTTTGTATCGTTGCAGGGGAATTGCGCAGGGGATTACAAACAGCAATTATTTTTTGACCACCACGACGGGGCGTTACGTTTTAACGGTATTCGAGGTATTGAAGCAAGAGGAGTTGCCGTTTTTTCTGGAATTGAGCCGGCATCTGAGTAGCAATGGCGTGGCTTGTCCTGCTCCGATTGTACGCAAGGATGGTAAGCTGGATTCTGTCTTGGTAGGGCAAACCTGCCCTGTCTGGTTACTTGCCTGAATGGCTCGGATACCGGCTGGGCAACGGAAATGCAATGCTTTCAATACAGGGGCCATGTTGGCAAAAATGCATATTGCCGGACAGAGTTTTCCGCAAAAATGGCTAATCCGCGTTACGACCGTTGGTGGCATGATGCTTGCAGTCAGCTTTTTGCCGGTATTGAGCGAAGATGACGCGGCTTTTGCTGCAAAAGGGAGATTTGCTGATTTAGATGGTAATCTGGGTAATCATCTGCCTTCAGGTATTATCCATGCCGATTTGTTTAAGGATAATGTTTTATTGGATGGGGAGAAGGTGGCGGGCTTTATCGATTTTTACTATGCCTGCGACGGAAATTTTATGTATGACCTGGCCATTGCCGTCAATGACTGGGCAAGAACAGCGGAGAACAAGCTGGATAGTTCCTTGCAAGACGCTTTTATCAGGGGGTATGAAAGCATCAGACCTTTGTCTGATGAAGAACGCGAATATTTCCCGATTGCCCAAAGAGCGGGCTGTATCCGGTTCTGGGTGTCGCGTCTTTTAGACTTTCACTTTCCGCAAACCGGTGAAATGACGTTTATTAAAGATCCCAATGCTTTTAGAGATTTGTTGCTGAGTTTGAATTGATGTATATGCAGGTAGTGAATTAATACTTGGTATTTGAAATGTAATGTATAGTGGATTAACTTTTAAAACCAGTACGGCGTTGCCTCGCCTTAGCTCAAAGAGAACGATTCTCTAAGGTGCTGAAGCACCAAGTGAATCGGTTCCGTACTATCTGTGCTGTCTGCGGCTTCGTCGCCTTGTCCTGATTTAAATTTAATCCACTATATATTTGGTCTTAAAACTGCACCCGAAGTTGGATGGGATGTCCGACTTTTTAGGGTGCAGTTTTATTTCTCAGATGACCTTTTTCAGTCTTTCTTCTTCAAGCGATGGCTGACGGTATTGAAAAAGCCGCGCAGGATGTCGATGTCTTCGGTTTTGCGTGTTGGCGCGGCCGAACAGGCTTTGCATACGGCGCATCAGGCGTTCGCTGTTGCGGCGGTTGAAGAAGCCGATATCGTCCATGACGCTTTCCATGTGGGCGACCATGCGCTTTGATTTGCTCGTGGGTGGCGGCGTGGTCTTCCTGTTGCAGGTGGGTCATGGGCATATCGGTCTGGCTGAAGATTTTCGTAACACACGACCCTGAACGGCTTGGGCGAGGTTGAGCGAGAAATAGTCAGGGATTGCCGTTGATGGTCATCAGACGGTTGCATGCCTGTACTTCTTCGATGCTCAAGCCGAAGGTTTCGTTGCCGAAGACGAGGGCAACTTGTTCTCCGCGTTGTGCCGCCTGCAATAATTCGGGAACCAGTTCGCGCGGGGTTTGCAGCGGCGCGGTGATTTCGCGGCGGCGGCTGGTAAGGGCGCAGGCGAGCGTGGTGTCGGCGAGGGCTTCGTCGAGTGTGGCGGCAATCACGGCGTTGTGCAATACGTCTGCCGCGCGGAAGCGAGAATGAAACTTTCCTCCGGCAGTTGGAAATCTTGCGGGTTTTCGGGGTTGAAAACGGGCGGTTGCCCGGTCATCGGCGTGGACATCAAATTCGGGGCGACGATGGTGAGTTTGTGCAGCCCCATGGTCTTTCATGGCGCGGGCGGCGGAGCCGATATTGGCAGGATGGCTGGTGCGGGTGAGGATGATGCGGATGTTGCCGAGATAGTCGGGCAATTCGGGCTTAGCTGAAGTCATGTTTTGTTTTCGGTTTGTTCGGGAATCGGGTATAATACGCCATCTTTTTGTTTTCAGACGACCTTTCGCCTTTAGAGGTCGTCTGAAATGTTCTTTAACAACGTCGGAAACGTACAAACGTTGCGTCCGGTGCAGATGCGCCGGACGGTATTTTACCCTGATTTAGAAAGAAAACCCATGAATCCGTTTTTAAATACCGCTTTTCAAAGCCGCCCGTAAAGCCGGGCAGATGATGATCCGCGCAAGCGGTAATCTGGATGCCGTCAAAGTTGACAGCAAGGCATTTCAACGATTTTCGTTTCCGACGTTGACCGCAATTCTGAAATGATTTTTGGTGGAAGCGCTCAAAGAGGCCTATCCGCATCACAAAAATCACTTGCGAAGAGGCGGTTCTCACGGCAAAACCTCCGCGGAATACGAATGGATTATCGATCCGCTCGACGGTACGACCAACTTCTTCACGGCCATCCCCAATATGCGATTTCTATGGCGCTGCTGCACAAAGGCGTGTTGCAGGAAGCTTTGGTGTCGCACCTGAACGCAACGATGTTTACATGGCTTCACGCGGCAAAGGCGCGTTGCTCAACGACCGCCGTATCCGCGTTTCTTCCCGCATTGAGTTGAACCGCTGCTTGATCGGTACCGGCTTCCCTGTTGTCGATCAAAAGCATGATGGACAAGTATCTGGCTATTTTTGAAAGACTTTTTGGCAAAAACGGCGGAGGCCAGCAGAGAAAAGCGCAGCTTCGTTGGATTTGTAGCGCCGTGGCGGCCGGCCGTTTGGACGGTTTCTTCGAGTTCAACCTCAAAGCCTTGGGATATTGCCGCAGGCGCGCTGATTGTGCAGGAAGCCGGCGGTATCGTTACCGATATGTCCGGCAATGAAGGCTGGCTGGAAAGCGGCGATATTGTGGCAGCTAATCCGAAAGTGCTGGCGCAAATGTTGCAAATCATTGGCGGACATCTGTAAACAGGAGGTCGTTTTTCAGACGACCTTTTGCTCGTTTTTAATACGGTGTCGTGATTTAGCAATAGTAGGAATATCATCTGTGTTACTTTCAGGAGCAGATAACTACCTTTTATCGCAATCTGAAAAACAGGGATTCCGATTAATGATAATATGCTCAAAGAATTGATTTGCAACAGGCCACCCCTCTGCCAATCTGATAAATGACGAACCGTATTGTTGTGAATAATATGAAGAAAAAAACTTTTTGAATCGTCCCTAAAGACATCCGTTTTCCGCACGGGCAAATTGCTGCCGCGGTGTGCGCGGCAGCATGCGCGGCAACGGCGCAAAGCTTATCCCTTTGCAGGCTATTTTAAGGGATGCCATGGTGTCCGACCCGATTGTGAAGGAAGCGAAAGCAACCGAAGATTCGGCCAAAAAGTACGACGAAGGCTACCCGTGCGCGCCATTATCCCGTGTTGACGCTGACAGGGTACCAAAGTTTTGGCGCAGAAAAACAAATATTCCAGCAACGATATGAATGACGGTGTCGGCATACGCGGAACTTTGAATGTATATTCATGGGGCGCCATCAATGCGGCGGTACGGCGCGATAAAAACAGAGAGCAATACTACCATCATCGTTATTTTCGAAAAATCAGGAACGTCTGGGCAGCGACATCGGCAAACTCTATTTGACCGCATTGCGCGCGAAAAGAAATCCTGCGCATCAACCGTCAGAGCTTGGTCCGACACAATAATCTTCTGAAAGGATTTGAACATTATCGTGAAATACGATAGCGGTCGCCGTTCCGAACTCATTGAAGCGCGTGCGCGCCTGTTGCAGGTCGAATCATCCATCGCGCAACAACAACGCACGATGGAATTGGCGTTGAGCCGTTTGTCCCGCTACACCGGACGGCAGTTGACGGCAGAGGATTTGGAAGATCCGTTTGCCAACGACAGCGCGGAATCATTGGTCCGCCGTTTCAAAACAGCCGATAACAATACCAATCCTTCCTATCGGGCGCAGGTGGCAGAACGCGACAGCGTGAAGGCAGATTTGGACGTTTCCAAAGCAGAACGCCTACCGCCGTGAATCTGGAAGGTAATGCGAACCGCGACAACAGACAGCTTTATTTAAATGTGGCATGGAATGTCTTAGACGTTGCCGCGCGCATAATGTGCAGAAAAATGCCGATGCACTGATTGCCGCCGAATCGAAATCCGAGCAGATTATGCGCGATATTACCGAAAAAAACCCAAACCGCCGAAATCGACATGCGCGAGAGCGAACGCCGTGCCGATATTGCCGCACAACATATTGCCGCTCAAAAAGACGTGGTTAAAACTTACGAGCTGCAATTTCAAAAATCGCCCGCCGCACGCTGACCGACGTTTTGAGGCGCATACAACGAATTGTCCAGCATCGAGCAGGAAAACATTTCGGCGCGCAACGACTTCCGCGATGCCGCATTGGATTATCTGGCTGCGCAGGCGCAAATGGCGAATTGGGCAGGCTTGAAGCAATAACATAAAAATCTTAACATCATTACTCATTACGCGAATTATCATGAAAGCAATCATCGAACATATTGTGTGGTTACCCGTCTCTTAGGGGCGCCTGTGTCAGAAGCCGCGCTGACGGCAGAGGTGGTGCGGGATAAAAACTCAATGTCAACTATCATTCCCTCGTCGAAGTCTTACGCAGCCACGGCTTTGAAAACACATTGTCCAAGCGCAATCTGGAAGACATTCCATCGCTTGCCGTTCCTGTGATGATCATTCTTCACAACGAAGAGGCAGCCGTCATTACCAATATCGAAGGTTCGGGTCGGAAACAGGAAAAATATCATATCCGTCAGGTAGATGGCTTGGAGCAGCAGCTTGATCATGACCAGCTTTCCGGTCTGTATCTGGGTTACTGCTGGTTTATCAAGCCCAAAATGGCGAGCGGATACGCGTTCCGAACTGCCTGAATACCACCTCCCCAAAGGCATGGTTTTGAAAGTCATTTGGCGTTTCCGCAGCTATTACTATCAAGTGATTTTGGCGACTGTCATCATCAACTTCCTCGCCTTGGTCAGCTCGTTGTATGTCATGAACGTGTACGACCGCGTCATTCCCAACCAAGCCTATGAAACCCTGTGGGTTTTGAGTATCGGCGTTGTCCTCGCCATTTTGTTTGAATTTGCCGCCAAGATGATACGCGGCCATTTGACCGACATCGCCGGTAAAAAGGCCGACCTGATTATCAGCTCTGCCTTGTTCCGCCGCGTGATGGCATTGCGTCTCGCCGACCGTCCCGCTTCGTCCGGTTCATACGCCAACAACCTGCGCGAATTTGAATCCGTACGCGAATTCATGACCAGCGCGAGCCTGTTGACTTTGGTGGACTTGCCGTTCCTGTTGCTGTTTATCTTTGTTATTTCGATAGTCGGCGGCAAACTGGCATTGGTTCCTTTGGCGATTATTCCGATTGTCGTCATTGTCGGCTTCATCGTCCAGCGCCCCTTGTCGCGCCACATTAACGAATCCATGAAAGAAAGCTCGCAACGTTCAGGCCTTGCCGTAGAAGCGATCGAAGGCATCGAAACCCTGAAAACCAACAATGCGACTCATGGGCGCAACAACGCTGGGACGAATATACCGCCAAAACCTCCGCCTCATCCATCAAAGTTAAAGATACCAGCAACTTCATGGTCAACTCGCCGTTGCCATGCAGCAGCTCAATACTGTCTTTTTGGTCGTTGTCGGTACCTATCTGATTCATGCCGACAACCATGCGGGAACGGATTACCATGGGTGCGCTGATTGCCTCCGTCATCCTGTCCGGCCGCGCGTTGGCGCCGTTGGCTCAAGTTGCCGGCCTTGCTACCCGCTTCCAACAGGCGAAGCTGGCGTTAAGAGGCGTGAACGACATTGTTTCTCGTCCGATCGAACGCAGCCCCGAACGCAAATACATTACCTTTGGACAACGTTCAAGGCAATATCGCTTTTGAAAACGTAACGTTCAAATACAAAAACGAAAGCAACAACGCAGTTGACGAGTTGCGCATCAACATCCGACCCGGTGAAAAAGTCGGTATCCTCGGACGTATCGGCAGCGGTAAAAGTACCATGCTGAAGCTGGCGAGCGGTCTGTACGACACCGAAAAAGGCAACGTAACCCTCGACGGCGTCGATATGCGCCAACTGATCCGAATTTCCTGCGGAACCAAGTCCTTCTGTTTCAGCCAATCTCACGCCTTTTCTTGGGGAACATTGCGCGAAAACATGGACTTTGGCGCGTACCGACAGCTATTCGACCGACCAAGACCTACTGACCGCACTCAAACGTTTCGGTCTGGACCAAATCATCCGCAACCACCCGAGAGGCTTGGATATGCCTTTGGGTGAAGACGGTTTGGGCCTGTCCGGCGGTCAAAAACAAATCATCGCCCTCGCACGCATGACACTGCGCGACCCCAAAGTTGTCCTTTTGGACGAGCCGACAACCAGCCTCGACCAAGGTACCGAACGCATGGCATTGAACGCGATCGCCCACTGGGGACGCAACCGCACCATGCTCTTTGGTCACCCATCGTCCGCAAGTGCTGCAAATCGTTAACCGCATCATCGTAATGGAAAACGGCAAAGTCGTTATGGACGGCCCGCGCGATTTAGTGTTGCAAAAACTGATGCAAAACGAGCAAAACAAAGTCAAAAGCAGCACAACAAGCGCAGGAAAACCAACGTCCCGGGCGAAGCGGCGCAAGCATGACGAAAAGGGAAAAGGTCGTCTGAAAACACAAAGCGGAAAGCGTTTCAGACGACCTCTTTAAAACAACAAACAGATACCGAAGATTCATCATTATGAGCGAAAACAACGTTAAATCCAAAGACCTGCATCTCATTAACGATTTGAATGCAGCCTTGCAAAAAGAAAAAACACAGCAGCCAATTTTTGGGTCATCATCCTGTTTTCCTGCTGCTCGTCGTCTTTGTCGTATGGGCATACAACAGCACCGTCGAAGAAGTAACCCGCGGCAACGGCAACGTCATCCCCAGCAGCCGCGAACAAGTCATCCAAAGTCTGGACGCCGGCGTCATTACCCAAATGATGGTTAAGGAAGGCGATTTGGTCGAAAAAGACCAAATCCTGCTGAAAGCTCGACGATACGCGCAGCCTTGCCGTATTGCGCGAGAGCGAGGCCAAAGTCCAAAACCTCGAGGCCACTATCGCCCGCCTGAAAGCCGAAGCTTACGGCGGCAAACTCACGTTCCCCAACAGCGTCAGCCCCGAACTCCGCCGCCGCGAAACCGCCGCATATAACGCCCGCCGCCAAGCCATGACCGATGCCGTACAAAGTCTGGTACAAAGCAAAGCGGCGCTTGATCGCGAAATCGCCATTACTGCACCTATGGTGGCACAAGGTGTCATGTCCGAAGTCGAACTCCTCAAAATGCGCCGCGAATCCAGCGATCTGACCCTGCAAATTGCCGAACGCCGCAACCGTTACAGGGACAGATGCCAACAACGAACTTGTGCAATCCGAATCCGAGCTGGCGCAATCCAAAGAAAAACATGGCAATGCGCGCCGACCCGGTTGACCGCTCCCAAATCCGCTCCCCATGCGCGGCATCGTCAAAAACATCAAAATCAATACCATCGGCGGCGTAGTCAACCCGGGCGAAGAAATCATGCAAATCGTCCCCGTTGATGACAAACTCCTTGTCGAAGCCTATATCCGTCCGCAAGACATCGCCTTCGTCCGCGCAGGACAGCCCGCACTGGTCAAAGTCAGCGCATATGACTACTCCATCTACGGCGGATTGGAAGGCAAAGTTACCCTTGTCGGCGCAGATACCGTCAGCAACTCCATGCAAAGCCGCGCCAATGATCTGAAAGCTCGACCCCAACCAAGTTTACTACCGAGTCATTGTCCAAACTGAGAACAACGCCCTGAAAGACAAAAACGGTAAAGACATGCCGATTATTCCGGGTATGGTTGCCACAGTGGATATTAAAACCGGCGAAAAACCATCTTCCAATACCTGATCAAACCGATTACCCGTATGAAACAGGCATTGAGCGAGCGTTAATTTTTCCGAATCAAACTTGCTTAACAGTCAAAAGGTCGTCTGAAAAAAACCGGGCTGCGTCCAAATCTTGGACGTTCATAAAACCCCTATTTAGGGCGTTCTATATAAGCTGGGATTCTGTATACGACAGGATCCAGCTTTTTCACTCAAACTGTAACGCTCCCAGATGCAGTAATCCAGATAATCATATTCGTCCACCGTCAATTCTCCTGAACGGTAGGAGCATTTCGTTTAATACCGCAAAAAGCCCTTCATCTGCGTATTGTTCCACCATTTGCCTTGCGAGACTGTATAAATAATGGGATGCGGTTTGTTATTTGAAGCGTAAATTTGGTCATAAAAACTGCACCCGTATGTTTGGATGGAATATCCAACTTTTGGGTGCAGTTTGGTTTTTCAGACGACCTTTATCCGTTTTAGCGACGGAATTTGCCGTGGTCGAAATCATCAAATGCTTCATAAGCCGCTTGGCATTGGATGCGTTGTTCTTTATACGGCAGTTGGCGGAAGGCTTTCCGGGCTTTGACGTTTTCTTTCAGCTCGGCTTTGTTGCTTTTGGATTTATACCATGCAGCGCGACGGTCAAGATATTTTTTGCAGACAGGATGCAGTTTGCTTTGTTTGGCTTTGGTTTGAGTGTGGTGGGGCTTATGGTGTTTGTGGACGGCTGCATCGGCAGGTTGGGTTGCAAAACCCAGTATCAGTGCTGCAGACAGGGGCGGGAATAAGGCTTTTTCTCAATAACATGGCGGACTCCTGTTTATTTAAAGGGTGCATTTCATTATATTCATGGCTTTTTGTAAAAAGGAAATTTGGCAGGATGGGTCGTCTGAAAAAGCAAGCGGGGTATTTAAAGCATTTTGACGAAACCCATCTTCCATTACATATTATCAAACAGAGAAAATAATAAACTACATAAATTATAGTCAATTAAAATTAAAAATAGGACAGTAGCGCATCGTCAAATCGGGCGTAATCAGACAAAACGGTTCGCAGATACCGCTTAATATTCGTCCACACCTTCTCAATCGGGTTGAGCTCAGGTGAATAAGGTGCAAGAGGCAATACCTTATGTCCCCATTTTTCCGCCATTTCCCGTAAGACACCCATACGGTGAAATCGCGCATTATCTAAAATAATCACCGATTTTTGAGTCAATGCGGGCAGTAGGCATTGCTGAAACCACGCTTCAAAAAAGACTCCGGTCATCGTATTTTGATAAACCATCGGAGCAATCAGCCGGTTGCCGACTTGTGCGGACACCAGAGATAAGCGTCGGTATCTTTTTCCACTTATCTGCGCTTTCACTATTTGCCCTTTCGGGCTGCGGGCATAGGGACGGAACAGGTAGCGGTCAAATCCTGTTTCATCCAAATAAACGCGTTGGTAGTCGGAAAAATTCGGCCAGCTGTGTCAACAATGCGTTACTTTGGCCGGGTCTTGTTCTTTGTAAGTGGTGGTCTTTTTACGCGTCATCCCCATCTGTTTGAGTGCATAGCAAACGGCGGCTGCCGTACAATCAAAAATGTTTGGCGATTTCATGCAGATGAGGCATCTGGGTGTTGCCCAACATATTGAGCCAGTTTTTTGCCTATCCAATTTGACGGCATTTAGACCGGTAACTTGATGTTTTAGGCTGCCTGTTTGTTTTTAAGGCGAATCCACAGGTAAAGCGTGTTTTCTTGACAAGTTAAACGTTGCTGCGGTTTTGGCTGATGTTTTTGTATTGTTCGTAATAGTTTAAAGCTTTTGTTTCTTAAGTCCGCAGAGTATGCCATGGTTAGACCTTAAAAAATTGAGTATTGTACCATTTTGTTTTAATTGACTATATCACGTTTCAGACGACCTTATGTTGCATATGTCATCCATTGTCATGCTGTTTATTTTCAAAAATTTAACACAAATCCGAATTTGCCTTATTTCATAAGCGCATAGCCGAATGAGGGTTTTGATGCTAAAAACGCATCTTTGCGGTAAGGCTTGAATCATAGGGAAAGAGGTCGTCTGAAAGAAAAATTGGGAAAAAGCCCGATTTCAAAAACAGCGGCCTTGTCAAGACTGGATAAGCGACGAAAAATACACTATATTGTGCCACTCGATATTAATACATACTGTATCTTGTGTTTCAGGATGGAGAAAGCTCACGATGAATGCACCGACTGATTTGAAAGTAACCAAGCGCGACGGACGTTTGGAAAATCTCGACTTAGACAAAATCCACCGTGTCGTTACTTGGGCGGCGGAAGGCTTGAAAAACGTCTCCGTATCGCAGGTCGAGCTCAAATCGCACATCCAGTTTTACAACGGCATCCGTACCGACGACATCCACGAAACCATCATCAAGGCGGCTGCCGACCTGATTTCGCAGGATACGCCCGATTATCAATATCTTGCCGCGCGTCTGGCGATTTTCCACCTGCGCAAAATCGCTTACGGCGAGTTCGAACCGCCGCATCTCTTCGACCACGTTAAAAAACTTACCGATGCGGGCAAATACGACCGCCACATCATCGAAGATTACAGCTGTGAAGAGTTTGACGAGCTGAACGCCTATATCGACCACAGCCGCGACATGACCTTCTCGTATGCCGCCGTGAAGCAGCTCGAAGGCAAATATCTGGTGCAGAACCGCGTTACCCGCCAGATTTATGAAACGCCACAGTTCTTATACATTTTGGTGGCGATGTGTCTCTTCAGCAAATATCCCGAAAAGAGACCCGTTTGGACTACGTCAAACGTTTTTACGACGCCGTTTCTACGTTTAAAGTATCACTGCCAACCCCGATTATGAGTGGCGTGCGGACGCCTACGCGTCAGTTTTCAAGCTGCGTATTGATTGAATGCGACGACAGTCTGGATTCCATCAACGCCACCACCAGCGCGATTGTGAAATACGTTTCCCAACGCGCGGGTATCGGCATCAACGCCGGACGTATCCGCGGTTTGGGCAGCGAAATCCGCGGCGGTGAAGCGCAACACACCGGCTGCATTCCGTTTTTCAAAATGTTCCAAGCGGCGGTCAAATCCTGTTCGCAAGGCGGCGTGCGCGGCGGCGCGGCAACCTTGTTCTATCCCTTGTGGCACATCGAAGCTGAAAGCCTGTTGGTGTTGAAAAACAACCGCGGCGTGGAAGACAACCGCATCCGCCAGCTGGACTACGGCGTGCAAATCAACCGCCTGCTGTACACCCGCCTGATTAAAGGCGGCAACATCACGCTGTTTTCGCCCAACGAAGTCCCCGGCCTGTACGACGCGTTCTTTGCCGACCAAGACGAATTCGAGCGTCTCTACACAAAATACGAGCAAGACCCGAACATCCGCAAACGCACCTTGTCGGCTACCGATTTGTTCTCCACGCTGATGCAGGAACGCGCCGGAACGGGACGTATCTACATCCAAAACGTTGACCACTGCAACACGCACAGCCCGTTTGACCCGCGCGTCGCGCCCGTGCACCAGTCCAACCTGTGCATGGAAATCGCCCTGCCGACCAAACCGCTGGACAACATCAACGACCCGAACGGCGAAATCGCCCTGTGTACCCTGTCTGCCTTCAACTTGGGCGCATTAAACAGCTTAGACGAGCTGGAAGGGCTTGCCGATTTGACCGTGCGCGCACTCGATGCCTTGCTGGATTATCAAGACTATCCGGTCGAAGCCGCCCGCACCGCGACCATGAACCGCCGCACGCTCGGCATCGGCGTCATCAACTACGCCTACTATCTGGCGAAAAACGGCGTCCGTTACAGCGACGATTCCGCGCTCGGTCTGACCCACCGAACCTTTGAAGCCATGCAGTATTACCTGCTCAAAGCATCGGTAAACCTTGCCAAAGAATACGGCGCATGCCCGCTGTTCAACCAAACCGTTTATTCGCAAGGCAAACTGCCCATCGACACCTACAAAAAGACTTGGATGCCGTGTGCAGCGAACCGCTATTGTGCGACTGGGAAAGCCTGCGCGCCGACATCGTCAAATACGGTCTGCGCAACTCTACACTGACCGCACTCATGCCGTCTGAAACCAGCTCGCAAATCGCCAACGCCACCAACGGCATCGAGCCGCCGCGCGGACTGGTAACGGTCAAAGCATCGAAAGACGGCATCCTGAAACAGGTCGTGCCTGAATTTGAAACCCTGAAAGACGCCTACGAAACCCTGTGGCAGCTTCCGGGCAACGAAGGCTACCTGAAACTTGTCGGCGTGATGCAAAAATTCGTCGATCAGGCGATTTCCGCCAATACCGCCTACGACCCGGGCAAATTCGAAGGCAACAAAGTTTCCATGAAACAAATGCTTAAAGACCTGCTGACCGCCTACAAATACGGCGTCAAAAACCCTGTACTACCACAACACCCGCGACGGCGCGGACGATACGCAGACCGATATTCAGGATGACGGCTGCGCGGGCGGGAGCTTGTAAGATTTGATAAGGGCTTTGGTGAAGTAATTGAAAGCCTTTCCTAAATTTGATTATCAAGGTATTGAATATGATCTAACGCATTTAACTGCGTTTTTCTTGTGACTATATTCAACCTGCTAAAAAGTGATGGTACGGCGGAAAAACGATACCGCTGTATTATCGAGTTTAGTACACATTGTTTTTACAAGAGGTGAAAATAAACGTAAGGGAGAAAAAGTTATCAGATATTGAATCTGCATTGCATTATGTAACGGCTAAAGAAACACGAATTTTTTTGTTTCGAGCGCTACCAGGTTTCAAAAATGTTGCCGCAAATTATGCGTGAAATTAGTAGAAACAAATGTTATTTCACTTCGGCTGATGATAAGTTTCTGACCATATCAGTAACGGATAAAAACGGTAAAAAAAGTAGATTATGAAATTTACTTTTCACTTCAAAGAGCCAAATCTCCAAAACATGATGTACATATTTACATTAATAGTGCATATATACGGGATGGGGATTACAAAGAAAAATCACGGAACAAAAAGTAAGGAGAAAACCGGGTCGGTTTCTTTGTGTTATTACATAATACATTGATCAATAAGAGAATCAAACGCCCAAAGTAAAAACAACCCTCACTTAAAAAGCAAGGGTTGTCAGTACAGACTTCGCTTTTATAACTGCTCTTGGGCTAGTAGCCTAAAAAGGCCGGACAAACGCTGAAATGGTTTCATGCCTGCTCATGCGTTTTTGTTGAGACAAATTGTACCACGATTGCAATAAGGCTCAAAATAAAAAAATTTTCAGACGACCTATCTGCTTCGCATAGCCTAGAAGTCGCCTATCCTACTTTTAGATTTAAATCAACCTGAGAAAAACAGCCATGTCCTGTGAACACCCTAGTCATGTCATACAGCACTTTTTCCAAAACCAAAAACGACGCGCTTAAAGAGCCGATGTTTTTTGGTCAGCCGGTAAATGTTGCCCGTTATGACCAGCAGAAATACGAAGTATTTGAAAAACTGATCGAAAAACAATTGTCTTTCTTCTGGCGGCCGGAAGAAATCGACGTGTCGCGCGACCGTATCGACTACGCCAACCTGCCCGAACATGAGAAAACACATTTTCATCAGTAACTTTGAAAATACCAAACCTTGCTCGATTCCATCCAAGGTCGCAGTCCGAACGTTGCCTTACTGCCTTTGGTGTCGATTCCCTGAGCTGGAAACTTGGATTGAAACGTGGAGCTTCAGCGAAACCATCCACTCGCGCAGCTACACTCATATCATCCGCAATATCGTGAATGATCCGTCGGTCGTGTTCGATGATATTGTGCAAAACAAATACATCATCGCCCGTGCTGAAGACATTGCCTGCTATTACGATGATTTGATTGAATACACTCAATATTACAATCTGTTGGGCGAAGGTTCGCACAACGTCGGCGGCAAGCTCGTTACCGTGTCTTTGCGCGAGTTGAAGAAAAAGCTCTATCTCTGCCTGATGTGCGTGAATGTATTGGAAGCCATCCGCTTCTACGTTTCATTTCGCCTGTTCATTCGCCTTTGCCGAGCGCGAATTGATGGAAGGCAACGCCAAAAATCATCAAACTGATTGCCCGCGACGAAGCCCTGCACCTGACCAGCACCCAGCATATGCTCAACCTGATGCGCGCCGGTGCCGACGATCCTGAAATGGCGGAAATCGCTGTCGAATTGCAGGACGAATGTTTCAAACTCTTCAAAAAAGCAGCGGAGCAGGAAAAAGAATGGGCGGCCTATCTGTTTAAAGACGGTTCGATGATTGGTCTGAACAAGGAAATTTCTGGCGCAATACGTCGAATACATCACCAACCTGCGTATGCAGGCGGTCGGACTGCCTGCCGGATTCGAAGGTGCTACCCAAAACCCGATTCCGTGGATTAACGCGTGGCTGTCGTCCGACAACGTACAGGTCGCGCCGCAGGAAGTGGAAATTTCTTCTTGTAATCGGTCAGATTGATTCGGAAGTCAGCGCCGACGATTTGGGCGATTTCGAACTGTAATCAAACTCAGCGGTTTTTCCGCATTTTCATTATCAGGGGTCGTCTGAACAGGTGTAGAAACGAAATCAAAGATTTCGGTTACACTGTGCAGACGACCTTTCCCGCTTAAACAGATAATAATGGCACTTATCAGTACACACGACAAAACCTTCGAGCTGCAAGAGGGCGAAACCTTATTGGAGGGCTTGGAGCGCACCGGCCACGAGGTCGAATACCAGTGCCGCAGCAGCTATTGCGGTTCCTGCCGCGTCAAAAATATTAGACGGCAGGGGTGTCTTACGACGGTTTCCCGCTGGCGTTTGTCGCGCCCGGAGAGATTCTGCCGTGTTGCTGTCGGGTTCACGAGGACATTGAGGTCGATTGCCGCGGGCGGGTGAGCGAACCGGATTTGTTCGATGTCGGTTTGTTTGATGAGCGGGATTGAGTCGATTGAAATCCCAATTGTATTATTTTTCAGTTCTTTGTTTTAATCATAGGCTCTTCAAATTTAGGTGTAATCATATGAATGTCGTTAAGGGTTTATTGGTTTTCAGTTTTATTCTTGAGCTCAGGGTTTGCTTGCTGCTCAAAGTCATCATTCCCAATGGAAAAAAAGTTTATGAAAGGGATTTGACGGATTTTGAATTGAGTCGGAAGGGAAGCGGGTTGGTATTGTTTGCCCAACCGCAAGGACTTTGCAGGATGGATGTTGATTTTTTTATGGGGAAACGGGACAGGATAAATATCAGTATGAATTTACCCGAGACCGTTTGACAGCAGGTTCGCATCAAGAATACCGCTATACCGCTGCATCGTTGTCGGAAGTAACTAAAGATAAAAATAAAATTGGTGCGGAATGAGAAGCTGAATCCTGCTTCAGGCGCGGTAAAGAAAGAATTTCAGGATATTTATCAATATGTTCCTAATAAGGTTTTAAAAAAATATTGTTTTTGATAGGGCAGCATAATGAAAAGCAAGAGGTCGTCTGAAAACTTTTCAGACGACCTCTTGCTTTATTTACTCCCATTGTTTAATGCAGATGCTCGTAAATGGTCTCCGCCAATGCCTTGCTGATGCCTTCGACTTGTTCCAAATCTTCTTTTGCTGGCGGCGACGACGCCGCGCAGGCCGCCGAAGCGGGTGAGCAGGGCTTGGCGGCGTTTGCTGCCTACGCCGGGGATGTCGCTGAGGGACGAGGTAACGCGGGCTTTGTCGCGTTTTTGCGGTGGCGGTGATGGCGAAGCGGTGGGATTCGTCGCGCACGGTTTTGCAGGAGGTGCAGGGCAGGGGCTGTTGGGCGGCAGGCGGAAGGTTTCGCCGGTGAACGGGAGGATGAGTTCTTCCATGCCGGCTTTTGCGTTCGGGGGCCTTTGGCGATGCCGACCAAGGGGATGTGCAGCCCGAGTTCTTCCCATACGGATACGGCGATGCCGATTTGTCCTTTGCCGCCGTCAATCAATACGACATCCGGCCATTTGACGGCCTCGCCGTTGGCTTCGGCTTCCTGCATTTTGCCGTAGCGGCGGGTGAGGACTTCGCGCATGGCGGCGTAGTCGTCGCCGGGTTTGGCGGTGGTGATGTTGTAGCGGCGGTATTGCGAGGGTTGGATGTCTTGTTCGTCGTACACGACGCAGGAGGCGATGGTGGCTTCGCCTTGGGTGTGGCTGATGTCGAAGCATTCGAGGCGGTTGAGGTCGTCTGAATTCATGTTCAGGATTTTTGCCAACTCGTCGATGCGGTGTTGCTGGCTGCTTTGTTGCAGGCGGAGTTGGGCTATTGCCATCTGTGCGTTTTGTTCCGCCATTTTCAGCCAGACTTTGCGTTCGCCTATGGTTTTGGTTACGAACTGCATTTGTTTGGCGTGTTCGCCCTCAATGCTTCTTTCAATGCAGTAGGGGACGGGGAAGTTGCTGATGATGATGTCGGGTTTGCTTTTGCCCAGATAGTGTTGGGCGACGAAGGCTTCGGCGTAGTCTTGTCCGTTTGGTTCGGGGTCGTTTTTGGTGTCGGGGAAGAAGCTTTTTGTCGCCGACGTGCCGCCCACCGCGTATGCTGACCCAGTGTACGCAGACGAGGCCCGTCTGAAACGGCAAGCGCAAGCAGGTCGATATCGTTGGGGTTGTTGGGGTTTTTGCTGTCGATGAACTGGTTGCTCTGCATGATGCCGAGCGCTTGGATTTGGTCGCGGTAGCGGGCGGCTTCTTCAAATTGCAGGTTGGCGGCGGCAGTCTGCATTTTCTGTTGCAGGGTGCGGGTCAGTTCGTCGGTTTTGCCGTTGAGGAAGGTGGCGGCTTTGGCGCACGCTGTCTCGGTAGTCTTCTTCGCTGATGTGTCCGACGCAGGGCGCGGTGCAGCGTTTGATTTGGTACAGCAGGCAAGGGCGGTCGCGGTGTTCGAACACGCTGTCTTCGCAGGTGCGCAGCATGAAGACTTTTTGCAGGACTTGGATGCTGTCGCGCACGGCGTTGCTGTTGGGATAGGGGCCGAAGTATTGGTTCGGCTTTTTCAGCGTGCCGCGGTAATACGCCATCTGCGGATATTGATGTCCGCTGAGCATGAGGTAGGGATAGCTTTTGTCGTCGCGGAAAAGGATATTGTATTTGGGCGACAGGGCTTTGATGAAGTTGTTTTCGAGAATCAGCGCTTCGGCTTCGGAACGGGTGATGGTGGTTTCGATGTGGTGAACCTGTTTCACCATCAAGGCGATGCGCGGGGAATGGTCGTTTTTTTGGAAATAACCGGACACGCGCCGCTTGAGGTTGACTGCTTTGCCGACGTATAAAACGCTGCCGCCTTCGTCGAAAAAACGGTACACGCCGGGCAGGTTGGGCAGGTTTTTGAGGAAGAGGGATGTCGAAGTCCGTGGTCATGGGGCGGATGGTAGTGGGCAGGTTTTCAGACGACCCTGATTATAAATCAGAACGCTTGGGATAATGGAACATAAGCAGCTGGTTCATGAGGATGGAAAAGTACCAAATATGGACTAATTTGTACCGTCTAAGCTACCCAAAAGACAAATCGGCCAAAAAATGCTATTCTTATCGCTTTCAACCTATCTGTTTGTAGCAATGAAAAAGTATCTTATTTCGACCGTAGCCGTAGCCATCGCCGCGGGTCTCGGTGCGCCTTACTACTTCGGCATCAAAGCAGAAGAAACCCTGACTGCACAACAAAAGCTGTTGCAGGAATCAGGTTTTTTAACCGTAGAATCCCACCAATATGATCGGGGCTGGTTCGGTGCGACCGAAACTACGGTCATACGCCTGAAACCGACATTGCTTCAAAATACCCAGCAATATCTGCCCGATAATCTGAAAACCGTCTTGCAAGAGCCGATTACGGTTGTGAACCATATCAGCCATGGGCCGTTTGCCGGCGGTTTCGGTACTCAGGCTCATGTGGAAACAGAGTTCAAATACCATCCGAAACCGAAAAAGTATTGTCTCGCTTCTTTGGCCAACAAGCTCCTTTGTCCATGAGCAATACGATTTATTTCGGCGGAAGCGGCAAGCTTCAACTCAGCGTTCCGGCTTTCGACTATGAAGAGTTGTCCGGCATCAAGCTCAGCTGGAAAGGCTTGAGCGGCAACACCGATTACGAAAAAGATTTCCAAAGCTACCGTCACGATTATACCGCTCCGTCTTTGCAGCTCAAGCTGGCGGACAAGGGCGATGTTTCGATGGAAAACCTACATTTTCAATCTGAAACTTCAGACGGACTCAACAAGCTTTCTTTGGGCAAAAGCAGCATTACTTTGGATAAATTCCTGCTGCAATGGAAAGAAAATATTGATTACAACGTCAAGCTGAACGAGCTGATCAACCTTGTGACCAATCTGCAGATCGGGAGCATTTGTCAATCCGACCGGCAGTATCGCGCCTTCCAAAAATCGAAGTCAGCAAACTGAAATTTGATACCAATACCAACGAAGTTGATAAGTTTATCAATAGCGAAGGACGGTTCCAATTTGAAGAGCTGGTTTATGGCGAAGATAAATATGGTCCGTTGGATATCAATGTGGCAGCAGAGCATTTGGACGGCAAAGGTTTGCAGAGCTTTTAAAAATCCAAGCTTGCCGAAGTCGCCAATAAGAAAATGAGCGAGGAAGAGATCCAAAACGCCTTGCTCCAAACCGCCAAAAAACGAAGCTTCGGGTTTATTCACCAATGATCCGGTGCTGAATGTCAAGACATTCAAATTCATCATGCCGCAAGGTCAAGTGGATGTCAGCGGTAAACTAGCCTTTAAAGGCTTGGTGGCAAAAAGATTTGAACAGCCTCAGCGAAATGTTGAAAAAACCCATGCCGATTTCAATGTGAGCGTTCCGAAAAAAACTGTTGGAGCAGATGGCAATCAACCAAGCGCGCAGCCTGTTTAGCGTCAATGCCGAGGATGAAGAAGCCGGACGCGCAGGAATTGAGGACATCAATGAAACGCTGCGTCTGATGGTGGACAGCACTGTGAAAAGTATGGCGCAGGAGCAATACCTGACTTTGGAAGAAAACAACATCAAAACCCATCTGACCCTGCAAAACAACGAATTGAAATTGAATGGCAAGGTGTTGCAAAACGAGCCTGAGCCTGATTTTGACGAGCAGGACATGTTGCCGAAAAACCTGTCTTCATCTGAAGCAGGCAAGTAAACGGCAATAGACAAAAGGTCGTCTGAAACCGGATTTGAAGTTTGAATCCGATTTCAGACGACCTTTTTGATTGGTTTGATGGAAGCCATGTTGAGTTGCAGGCAAAAAAAATCGCCCCTTTAATTTTAAGGGGCGCAAAAGGAACACAAACCACTACCAAAAACTGTTACAGGGCGAACTCTTCTAATTGACGTTGATGGGTTGCCGGATAAAGTGCCTTCATCAAATCATAGGGTGAAAGCGACAAATCTTTGCTTTTTGGTCGTCAAACGACCCTGCTGCGGTGTCAGTTCAAGCAAACGGGCATCAGACGCATGAATAAACTTCTCTTTTGCCTTCTGCATTTTGTGTTGTAAAAACGGAAACGACGCGGCTGTACAAACTGTCTTTTTGTTTGACCTCCCGAGTGCTGGCGACCCAGCTTAAACGGGAATGACTGTCTTCATCTTCAATCAGGAGGATGCCGGTTTGCGGCTGCTCCGATTTACCCATGCAGGGAAGCCAAACATAATAACGACCATCGAGCGTAACATATACGGCATCATGTACTTTCGCAATCATCGCAACACTGGGTTGCCAAAAGAGAGCGGATGGTATGTTGGTGCAGTCTCAGAATGTCGAGAGAGACTTGCTGGAAAAATATTTTTCAGGCATTTTCTTCTCCTTTCGTTCTGTGGCGCGTTGATTTCGTTTCGATGGAATGCATTATACGGATAATTTCAAAATTTGCAAATGATAATTGTTATTATTATGAGAATAGGTAATAAGATAATGATTTTTATGGAAATTAATTTTTTTGAAATTGATAAATCTTGAGTGATTTACTCGGAATTTAGAGAAAATGAGCCTTAGCGGGAATGTAAAGATCAATACGTCTGAAAAATTGTCAGCAAAATCTCTTGTCAGGGGCAGTATTCATGTCCCTAAGAAATATTGTATTCAAATACATAGGCCCTGAGCTTTTACCGACTATACATTTGTAGCAGCCTTGCGTATGATTCAAGGCATTTTTATCAATGAACGCTATACAGAATATTCCTATGAGCAAACGCCAGATTATCCTTGATACCGAAACCACGGGCCTTTATGCCGAAGGCGGTGACCGCTTGGTCGAGTTTGCCGGTCTGGAAATGATCAATCGCCAAATAACCGGCAACAACCTTCATTTATACGTTCATCCCGAGCGCGACATGCCTGAAGAAGCGGCGAAGGTGCACGGCTTTGACCATTGAGGTTTTGGAAGAGAAAAACGCGCCGCCGTTTGCCGAAGTAGGGCGGCAGATTGCCGATTTTATACGCGATGCCGAGCTGATTATTCACAACGCCAAGTTTGACGTCGGCTTCTTGAATATGGAATTCCGCCGTATGGGGCTGCCTTCCATCGAGGAGCTTGGCTGTACCATAACCGACACGCTGGCGATGGCGCGGGAAATGTTCCCCGGGCAGAAAGCTAGTTTGGATGCTTTGTGCAACCGCCTTTCGGTCGACCGCAGCAAGCGCGTGCTGCACGGCGCATTGATTGACTGCGAGCTTTTGGGTGAGGTTTATCTCGCCATGACGCGCCAGCAGTTTGATTTAATGGGCGGCGAAAAAAGAAGAAGACGAGGAAGTCAAACCGGTCATCATTGCCGAAACCAAGCGTCCGGCTCATTTGAAGGTTATCAAAGCCAACGCAGAGGAACTCGCCGCACACGAACAATATCTGGACGGTTTGGGCGAAGCCTGTCTGTGGCGCAAAGCCGAAACAGCCGGAGCCGAAGCATGACGCGCCGCAATATCGCCCTGATTCCGGCCGCCGGTATCGGAGCGCGCTTTGGGGCGAGAAAGCCCAAAGCAATACGTTGAAATCAACGGCAAAAACCGTGTTGCAGCATACGATAGACATTTTTGAAAACCATCCTGTCATTGATTTGATTGCCGTTATCGTATCGTCCGAAGACCAAACGTTTCAGACGACCCCTTCCAGTAAAAACACACGTATTTCGTGTAGGCGGAGCAAGCCGTGCCGAAACGGTACGCAATGGCGTATCCGCATTGTTGGCGCAAGGCTTGGCGGCGGAGCAGGACAACATTCTCGTTCACGATGCCGCCCGTTGCTGCCTGCCGCCCGAGGCGTTGACCCGTCTGATTGAAGAAGCTGGCGGGCAAGAACAGGGCGGTATTTTGGCAATACCCGTTGCCGATACGCTCAAACGCGCTGACGGTAAAAACCATATCGGCGAAACCGTTTCCCGCGCCGGATTATGGCAGGCGCAAACCCCGCAGCTTTTTCAGACGGCCTTATTGCACCGAGCTTTGTCGGCAGAGGATTTGAGCGATATTACAGACGAAGCGTCGGCAGTGGAAAAGCTGGGTGTGCAGCCGCTGCTGGTGCAGGGCGATACGCGCAATTTGAAGCTGACGCTGCCGCAGGATGAATTGATTGTAAGGCTGTTGTTACAGGTCGTCTGAAACCCGTTTTTCAGACGACCTGACATTGAAAAAAAGGACAAAACATGAATATCCGCATCGGACAAGGCTACGATGTCCACCAATTAGTCGAAGGCCGCGATTTGATACTCGGCGGCGTAAACATCCCGTTTGAAAAAGGCCTGCTCGGCCATTCCGATGCCGACGCGCTTTTGCACGCGATTACCGACGCTTTACTTGGTGCAGCAGGTCTGGGCGACATCGGCAGCCATTTCCCTGATACCGCCGCCGAGTTTAAAGATGCAGACAGCCGCGTATTGTTGCGCGAAGCGTATAAGAGCGTGCAGGCTTTTAGGCTGGCGCGTTGTGAACGTGGATACGACCATCATCGCGCAAAAGCCCAAACTCGCGCCGCACATTCCCGCCATGCGCGCCAACATTGCCGCTGATTTGGGCATTCAGACGGCTTGTGTCAATATCAAAGGCAAAAACCAACGAAAAACTCGGCTATCTGGGGCGCATGGAAGCCATCGAGGCGCAGGCGGCGGTGTTGCTGGAAAAAGCGTAAGCAGGCAAGCACAAAATGGCATGAAAATGTTAACATATGTCCATTAACCGACATCCCATTAAGGAGAACTCATGGCTACTCAAGACGAATTGAAGCGCATTGCCGCCGAGAAAAGCGGTGGAATTCGTACCCGAAAAACGAATACATCGGCATCGGCTCCGGCTCGACCGTGAATATGTTTATCGAAGCGTTGGGCAAAAGCGGCAAAAATCAAAGGCGCGGTTTCGACTTCTAAAAAGTCCAGCGAACTGATGGCGCAATACGACATCCCCGAAGTATCGCTGAATGATGTGATGGGGCTGGCTGTCTATGTTGACGGTGCGGACGAAGTGAACCATATGCTGCAAATGATTAAAGGCGGCGGCGGCGCGCATCTGAACGAAAAAGTCGTCGCCAGTGCGTCTGACAAATTCATCTGTATCGCCGACGAGAGCAAATATGTTTCGCGTTTGGGCAAATTCCCGCTGCCCGTAGAAGTAGTTGCCCGGCGCGCGTTCGCTGGTGTCGCGCAAACTTTTGGCAATGGGCGGACAGCCTGAATTACGCCTGAACTACACCACCTTCCACGGCAACCAAATTATCGATGTCTATGACTTGCATATCGACCGTCCGTTGACTATGGAAGACGAAATCAACCGCATCACCGGCGTTCTCGAAAACGGCATCTTTGCCCGCAACGCAGCGGATGTGTTGATTTTTGGGTACAGAGCAGGAGTCAAAGTCATCAAACCCGGACAAAACTAAGCATCCATTAAGAAAAAGGTCGTCTGAAAAAGCGGAAAATGACTTTTCAGACGACCTTTGCTTTATTTTTGAAGGCTTATCTCGATGTTTTGAACCTGCTCGCGCATTTGCTCGATCAAAACTTTCAGTTCGACCGAAGCCTGCGTGCATTCCGCCGCGATAGCTTTGCTGCCCAGCGTGTTCGCTTCGCGGTTCAATTCCCGCATCAGGAAGTCCAAGCGTTTGCCCGCGCTGCCTTTGTTTTCCGTAACGATGCGGCGGACTTCGGCGATGTGCGTGCGCAGGCGGCTGAATTCTTCGTCAACATCGGATTTTTGGATAAACAGCGCAAATTCCTGCTGCAAACGGTCGTTGTCGATATTGCCGACCGCTTCCGCCAAACGCGCGTTCACCTTGTCCATATGCGCCTGGAGCAGGCTGAGGGAACAGCTCGCTCAACGCATCCACGATTTCTTCCATGCTGGCCAAACGTTGCAACAGATGTTCGCCGAGTTTTTGCCTTCGCGTTTGCGGGCGGCGGCAAACTCTTTCAACGCCTCGTCCAGCAACTCTTGCACGGTTTTTCGCCAAAGCTTCGGGGTCTTCGCTTTGACCCTGCCAATACGCCCGGAAAGCGCAACACTTCAGCGACCGTCAGCTTGCCGAAACCGTGTTCCTTTGCGCCAAGTTTTTGTTCAAATCGGACAACTGTTTCACCAATTCTTCATTGGTTTCCAAACTCTGCCCGCCGACTGCCGCGTCCTGCAACTGAATGCGGCATTCCAGTTTGCCGCGTGCGGCTGAAGCCGCAATTTTCTCGCGCAACGCGCCTTCCAGATAGCGCAATTCTTCAGGCATACGGAATTGGACATCCAGATAGCGGTGGTTCACCGCGCGGATTTCCAAGTTCACGCGCTTGCCGCCGCATTCGCCTGCGGCATTGGCAAAGCCGGTCATGCTGTGGATATGGATGGATTGAGTCATGGTTTTACTCCGTTTCAAAATACGAGTGAAAGTGGAGGGACTATATCATATCTGGACTTTGATGACTTCAAGTATGGTGGATTGGGTTGAAAAGATATAGTGGATTAAATTTAAATCAGGACAAGGCGACGAAGCCGCAGACAGTACAGATAGTATGGAACCGATTCACTTGGTGCTTCAGCACCTTAGAGAATCGTTCTCTTTGAGCTAAGGCGAGGCAACGCCGTCCTGGTTTAAAGTTAATCCACTATAAAAGACAGCCGCAAGAAACCTGTTTGATGTTTATACAAAAAGGTCGTCTGAAAACCTCTATTTCAAGTTTTCAGACGACCTTTAATCCATCCGTATCAAATTATTTGCCGGCTTTGACGCCCTGCCATTGGCGGACCATGAATTTCAAAATGGTGGGCTGGATAGGAACCATGATGAAGCTGTTTTTCAAATCTTCGTCGCTAGGGAAAAATGGTGCGGTCGTCCCTGAACTCGGCTTCCATCAATTCGCGCGCGGGTTTGCTGGAAGGGGCGTAGGTGACGAGATTGCCGTTTCTCGCGGCGACTTCGGGGTCGAGGAAGTCGTTGATGTATTTGTGGGCATTGGCGACGTTTTTCGCATCTTTTGGGATAACGAAGGAGTCCACCCAAATCCCTACGCCTTCTTTGGGCATCATGACGCGGATTTTTTTTTTGCCGCCCGCTTCTTCGGCGCGCCGTCTGGCGATGTTCAAGTCGCCGCCGAAGCCGATGGTGACGCAGGTATCGCCGCGCGCCAAGTCGTCAATGAAGCCAGACGAGGTAAAGCGTTTGATGTTGGGACGGTTTTTTTCTTGAGCAGCTCGGTTGCCGCTTTGATGTCTTCGGTATCGTTGCTGTTGGGGTTTTTACCCATGTAGTTCAACACCATAGGATAAATTTCCGCCGCGCTGTCCAAGTAGCTGATGCCGCATTGTTTGAGCTGATGTGTATTCGGGGTTGAACACCAAATCCCATTGGTTGTCCGGCAGTTTGTCCGTGCCCAAGGCTTTTTTCACGCGCTCGGTATTGATGGCGAAGGTATTGGTTCCCCAATAAAACGGAACGGCGTATTCGTGGCTCGGATCGACGCCTTCCATCAGTTTCATCAATTCGGGATTGAGGTTTTTATAGTTGGGAATCAGGGATTTGTCGATTTTTTGATAAGCCCCCGCCTTAATCTGCCTTCCGACGAAGGTATTGGACGGGCCGACGATGTCGTAGCCCGATTTTCCGGTCAATACTTTACTTTCCAGCGTCTCATCGCTGTCGTACACGTCGTAAGTTACCTTGATATCGTTTTTCTTTTCAAAATCAGCGACGGTTTCGGGATCGACGTATTCCGACCAGTTGTAAATCCTCAATACATTTTGGTTTCCCGCCTGACCCGCTTTGTCAGAGGTATTTTTATCCGAACCTCCACAAGCGGCGAGCATGACGGCGGCTCAGGGCGATGAGTGGCAGATGTTTGGTCATTATCATTCCTTGCATATCGGGTGGAAGGGAAAGTAAGGGATTATAAATCAGGCACGCACTATCTGATAGCAATTTCCATTGGGGCGATAGTCGGAAGGTCGTCTGAAAGTCCCTGATTCAATAGCTAGAAACAAGGTTTTGCGGTAATATAGCACCCATTTTCTTTCCACAATTACATACGGCCGGGAAGGTCGTCTGAAAACCTTTTTAGTAGAGACATCGAAACATCATGAAAACCTCCGAACTACGCCAAAAATTCCTAAAATTCTTCGAATCCAAAGGCCACACCATCGTCCGCTCTTCCAGCCTCGTGCCGCACGACGACCTGACGCTGCTGTTTACCAACGCCGGTATGAACCAGTTTAAAGACGTATTCCTCAGGGCTTGACAAACGGTTCATAACCGCGCCAACACTGCGTGTAAAATGCGTTCCGCGCCGGCGGCAAGCATAACGATTCTGGAAACGTCGGCTACACCGCCCGCCACCACACCTTCGAAATGATGGGCAACTTCTCCTTCTCGGCGACTACTTCAAACGCGACGCCATCCACTTCGCCTGGGAATTCACTTCGAGGGCTGAACATCCCAAAGAAAACTCTTGGCGACCGTCTATGCTGAAGACGACGGTAGCTTCCACAACATCTGGCTGAAATGAAATCGGCATGCCTGCTGAGCGTATTGTCCGCATCATGACAACAGCGCGAAATACGCGTCCGACAACTTCTGGCAATGGCGACATCAAGCCCTGCCTGTGTTCTGAAATTTTCTTTACTGACCACGGCGAAGAAATTCAGCGGCATTCCGGGCAGTCCTGAAGAAGACGGCGACCTGATTGAAATTTGGAACTGCGTATCTATGGTTCAACCGCCGACGAGCAAGGCAATATGAGTCCGCCGCCCAAGCCGTCCGTCGATACCGCAGGCTTGGAGCGCATGGCGGCAGTAATGCAGCACGTCCACAGCAACTACAAAATCGACCTGTTCCAAGACCTGCTCGTGCCGTTGTTCGGGCGAAACCGCGCGCCGTTCAGCATGGACGATGAGCTCGAAAGTCGTTGCCGACCACATCCGTTCCTGTTCCTTTCCTGATTGCCGACGGCGTGATGTCTTCCAAACGAGCGTCATGGCTGCGTACTGCGCTGCATCCGCCGCGCCGTGCGCCACGGTCATAAACTCGCCAGAAACGCGTTTTTCTACAACCGCGCTCGATTTGTCAAAGCAATGGGCGACGCGTATCCGAGTTGAAAGAAAAACAGGACGCAGATTATAGCCCCGCGGAAGAAACAGTTTCGGCGAAACGTACAGGCAGGCGGGGCTTGTTCAACCAAGCCGCCCAACGGGCATGAAATTCCTGAACTGGAAAGCTCAAGCGCAAGATGGTGCGGCAAACCACTGGCATTGAAAACGGTAGACTGTGTGTGGAATTTAATGCCTCGTGCCGTTTAGCAAAAGCAATCGTTATCCGTCCCAAGTTTCAGGTAGTCTGAATGAAGGCATGTATATCGATTTGCAGGCTGCTTTGAAACCGCCCATATTCCCGACGCGGAAAAACCGTTTGCCGAAGCCTTTGAATGCCTATTTGATGGACAACATCGCCAACAGCAAACTCGTTATCGGCGGCGAACACATCTTCAAACTCTACGACACCTACGGCTTCCCCTACGACTTGACCGCCGACATGGCGCGCGAATTGGGTATCGATTTGGACGAAGACGGCTTCAACCGCGAAATGGAAGCCCAACGCGCCCGCGCCCGCGCCGCGCAAAACTTTCAAAAGCCAACGCGCAACTGACTACACAGGCGCGGACACCGAGTTCACAGGCTACGAAAAACGCAGCCAAGACACCAAAATCATCGCCTTATACAAAGGCAGCGAAGCCGTGGACGAACTCCAGCGGGCGAAGCCGGCGTGGTTGCTGGAACAAACCCCGTTCTACGCCGAAAGCGGCGGCCAAGTCGGCGACGTAGGTTTTATCTTCGCAGGCGAAAACCGCTTCCGCGTTGAAGATACGCAGAAAATCAAAGCCGCCGTACACGGACAATTCGGCGCAGTTGTATCAGGTCGTCTCGAAAGTCGGCGATGCCGTCTCCGCCGAAATCGACAACGACATCCGCGACAGCATCATGCGCAACCACAGCGTTACCCACCTGATGCACAAAGCCCCTGCGCGATGTTTTTGAGACGCACGTCGAACAAAAAGGCAGCCTGCAAAACGCCGAGCTGACCCGCTTCGACATCTCCCATCCGCAAGGCATCAGCGCGGAAGAAACGCCGAAGTCGAACGCCGCGTCAACGCCGCGATTATCGCCAACGCGCTCCGTCAAAGTGGAAACCATGTCCATTGAAGACGCGCAAAAAAATCAGGGCGCCATGATGTCTTCGGCGAAAAATACGGCGATTTCGTCCGCGTCATCACTATGGGCGACTACTCCACCGAACTGTGCGGCGGCACCCACGTCGCCCGCACCGCGACATCAGCTTCTTCAAAATCATCAGCGAAGGCGGCATCGCCGCAGGCATCCGCCGCGTAGAAGCCATCACAGGCCTTGCCGCGCTGGCATGGGCGCAAAAACCAAGAAAAGCCTGATGAAAACATCATCGCCGAAGTCAAAGCTCAAACCGAAAAAGACGTACTGGCCAAAAATCCAAGCCAACGCCGCCAACGCCAAAGCCGTGGAAAAAGAGTTGGCAAAAGCCAAAAGCCGAACTCGCCGTCCACGCAGGCGCAAAACTGTTGGACAACGCCAAAGACTTGGGCGCAGCCAAACTCGTCGCCGCCCAAGTCGAAGCCGACGCAGCCGCCCTGCGCGAAATCGTTACCGATTTAACCGGCAAATCCGACAACGCCGTGATTCTTTTGGCGGCAGTAAACGACGGCAAAGTCTCCCTGTGCGCCGGTGTATCCAAAGCCCTGACCGGAAAAAGTAAAAAGCCGGCGATTTGGTCAAATTCGCAGCAGAACAAGTCGGCGGCAAAGGCGGCGGCAGACCGGATCTGGCACAGGCCGGGGGTACGGATGCTGCGAAACTGCCTGAAATGCTGGGAAGCGTGGAAGGTTGCGTAAAGCAAGCTAGCTAACTAAATAAAGGCTACCTGGGAATTTCAGGTAGCCTGATTCCTAATTTACTTTTTGGAGAGAGTTTGCGATGAAGGATCTATTTTTCGAGACCAGGTATGGACATAGCACGGTGGATAGGTAAATTTTCAAAAAAGTATACTGGAAGACTATGCTTTGGAGGAGAAAATTATTGAAGGAAAAGTCGATTCTTCTAAACATAAATTAACCTTTATTTCAATAAAGAGATTGAATTTTTATATTGGGAAAAAACAATTCTGGGAAAAGTAGATTTTTAAGAGGCTTATTTGCAGCAGAGATATGCTTGCTTGTCATATAATAATGGCAGTGATATTAATTTTTAGGTAACAAGGAAGGATATCCTATAATGCCTAAAAAGGAGAAACCGCAGGGAAAATTTTAAATAGTATTTACATCCCTGTATTGAGAGGATTAAGACCATTACCATCCAATGAAGAGAAAATGTATATCTCAAAAGAACTATAACCGATTATTTTCAAAATAAAATTACATCTGATAATGTGACTATTGATCCTGGTAACCCCAATATTTTTTTCGTCAGACTATAAAAACTGAACATGATAATAAAACAGTAATTATTAAAACTATTTATACTGGAGAGAATTTTTTTAGAGGATATTGAAGAATTTAAACAAAAGATAGTAGAGATTTTTATCTGAATGGCAAAAGATTCTAAATAAGTATCTAATGTTTCCGAAATTTCTATTGAAATTGAGAAGGAAACTGATGTTATTTCTCTTAAAATTGGAAATGTGGAAAGATCTCATATATGATTTAGGGAGATGGATTACAGCAAATTATCATCCTAACTTATCAAGCTATAAAAATAAAGATAAATCATTATTATTCTTTATTGAAGAACCTGAATTATACCTACACCCTGGGATGCTTAGGCAATTAATAGAGTTTTATTTGAATGAGACTAAGCATTATTATTTTTACAACACATTCTAATCATTTATTAGACATGATTGTTGAATCTGATGATGTAATTATTAAGAAATTTATTAAGCAGGATAATAATAATAAACCTTTTAAAATTTGTTCTTGTGGACAAGATAAAGAATTACTTAAGTTGTTAGGGTGTCCGACCATCATCAGTATATTTAGCTAATTGTACTATTTGGGTAGAAGGTATTACAGATAGGCTTTATATATTAAAAATATATGGAAAAATATTTACAAAAATTAAGCGATTCAGATAAGAAAAATATGAAAAATATTCGAAATTTATACCAAATTATCACTATTCATTCGTAGAATACTCAGGAAATAATATAACACACTGGAATTTTGATGATGATGAAATCAGCTTGTTTGAAGATAAAGGCATGAGTGCAAAGCAGGTAATGGGGACTATGTTTGTAGTTTCGGATGGGGATATTGAAAATAAAAAGGATAGATTGGATTATCTTAAAAATTCGTTAAAAGAGAATTTTTGTTCTGAAGGGTATAAGAAATTGAAAATACCTTGCCTTCGAAAAGTATAAAGAGGTAGCTAGAAAAAGATTTGATAACATGAGGGATAAGGAAAAACAAAAAGTTATTCAATATAGAAAAGTTAAACAAAATTGATGATGGATTTTTAAAGATTCAAAAATATGGAATTGGAAAAATTATTGGATGATAAATTACGGAAAGGTAAAGGAAATGAAACTCTTTTTCTGATGGAACTGAAGCTGGGACATTAAAAAGAAAAATTAGATTTTGTCATAATATAATTGATTCTCTGATAAAACATCTGATTGGGATCTTACTGACGAAATAAAGAACCTTTGTGAAAAATTTTTGAGCATATTGAAAATTGCAAACAACACTCCACAAGAGATGGATAGACTATAACTGAACAGAACCTCTATTAAAACTATACTATCGGTCGTCTGAAAAATACTCAGACGACTTTTCTGATCAAAAGCAGCCTGCACTTTTCAAAAATCGAAGTGCAGGCTGCTTTGATAATAATTAGACGTGCAATATTTTTATACTATACATCATCAGCAGGCCGTACCTGCTCCTCTACCCACTTGTTGACTGAACGAACAGGAATACCATGCAGAACCCCTTCAGAAAAACCGACAGCCGGTTATTCGCATCCGTGGCAATACTTTCTGCTGGTGTACGCTTTGAGCGCGCCGTTTTGGCTGCTGTCTTTGTTTCTCAAACACAGTCCTCTCGCCTGATAACTGCCGCTGACCGACATCGGAGCGGCACTCACCCCTGACGTTTGCCGCGCGCGTTGCTGCGTTACCGCGAGGGCGGAACAGCGGCGGTGCATAGCCTGTTTGGACGTGTGTTTGATTACGGGCGGATCAAGCATTCTGCCTATTTTTGGACGGCAATACTGATTTTTCCCTGCTTTATCTGCTGACTTATGTCGCGATACGCCAAACAGGACAAACCATACCTGCCTTTATCCGTATCGTTTGCGCCGCTTGCCGGTGCGTTCGTCATGTTCCTTTATCGCGGCAGTTGCCGAGGAATTGGGCTATGCCGCCTACGCTACGGAAAGTCTGCAACGGCGTTTTTACCCGTTTGTTACAGCGCTGATTATCGGGGTGCCGTGGGCATTGTGGCATTTGCCGTCCATGATTGCCGTGTGGGCAGTCTGCCGAACCGATCGCGTGGGGGCTGGCAGGGACGGTTGCTGTGAGGGTTATCTATATATGGCTGTATAACGGCAGCGGCGGTTCGGTGTTTGTATTGATTGCGTGCCACACGGTTGCCAATACCGCGCGTACAGGCTTTCCGGGTGGACGGCGGCATATGAAAACGGAGACGGTATGATTCCATACGGAATCATCATCATTGCGGCGGCAATTGTGATGGTTTTGCGTAAGGCGATGTGTTTACTAATAGCAATCAAACGTAGCTTGAGTCATGTTCCAACAAAACTTAGTATCAAAGGTCGTCTGAAAATTATTTTCAGACGACCTCGTTTTTGATTTCAATACCCTGATGGCTTTTACAGGGATGGTTTTGTATATAAGAACGAAAAATTTGTTTCTCGATAAACTATATTGAAAGTTACTTCCATACATATTTCATATTAATTAAATCACTTAATACATAACTAATCAGTAAAGGCATAAACACGGACTCTGAGTAATCAGAATCCGTTTTTCGCCAAAGGTATCGTATTATTTTGGCTTCTTCTTTAGCTGCTTCAGCAGCATCTTTTGCTTCTTCTTTAGCATCGGCAGCTGCTTCTTTAGCGTCTTCTGCTGCTTCTTTAGCTTCTTCTGCTTTATCTTCAGGAGATGCAGCCGAGCGTTGCCTTTCAACGCATCCAACGATGTTTTACAAGTAGCATCACGTTGGTCAGCAGGCAAGTTTTTCAAAGCTTCTTTGGTTTGTTCAGATGATTTTTGCATCATATCTTTTGTAGCTGCATCGACGTTTTTAGTAGCGTCAGCAAAAGCTTTTTCATATTCATCACAAACAGCAGAAGAACCACCACCACATGCGGACAAGGTCAGAGCGGCCAACAAAGTTGCCAATAAAGCTGATTTTTCATGAGTCTCTCTTTGAATCTTGGTTAAAAAGAAATTGTATGTTAAACCATTCCTGTGGAGTGTCGAAAGCATAGTCATTTTGTTTCCCTGACTTAAATCATGAGATTAGGCGAAATTAGGACGGTTTGAAAGAAAAAGTTAAGTAATGAATACCGTGACTAAGGAATATTTTTTTATATGGGTAGGAAGGCTAATTTCCTTATATTTTAAAGGGTTAATTCATTTTTGCTGTTGTTTGAATTAATTCGGCATAGAGGGTTTAGACCATATATATTTAACTTAGTAAAATAACTTCAAAAATCGGTTAAATCACGGTAATTCAAGCTGTTTTTGGATGGGGTGCAATTAAATTTTTATATGTCATATTAAATGTATTTTGAATATAGACAATTTAGTTAATTATTTTTGAGGAGTAAGGGTAATTAAACTATATTGAATTATCTATAAACTATAGCATTAGTGATATAACTTACTATATATAGTGGATTAAATTTAAATCAGGACAAGGCGACGAAGCCGCAGACAGTACAGATAGTACGGAACCGATTCACTTGGTGCTTCAGCACCTTAGAGAATCGTTCTCTTTGAGCTAAGGCGAGGCAACGCCGTACTGGTTTAAAGTTAATCCACTATAGTTATGCTGTTTGTTTTTTATTTGTTGTCTTCTTTGTTGATAGAAGCTCAGGCAGTCTGAAAGACATTTTTCAGACTGCCTGAGCTTTTTGTTTACTGCTACTTATCTTGCTGCCACGCCCGATATGAACGAATGGCTAAAAACAGGCAGACAATCTAGGCAACGCCTAGAAAGCCCCACACGCCGGTTACGCCGAACTCGTTAAATAGCCAGGCAACTGCACGACCTTTGCGATAAGCATGTTCGGCATCAACCAAGTGTACCTTACCGTCTTTCGTAAGATACTAGCTTAATGCGAGCAATACGATGAACGCAAGCGGGTTTTGCAGCAGTTTTCGCAGATTGGCGTTCATGTTTTTTACACAATCCCTTTTTTCTCCAGATAGCTTTCGTAATCGCCCAGATAGTGTTCGTAGCCGCCCTTGCCGTCCAGCTCGATAATCTGGGTGGCGAGCGAGGAGACGAATTGGCGGTCGTGCGATACGAAAATCAGCGTGCCGTTGTATTTCTCCAGCGCCATGTTCAGCGATTCGATGCTTTCCATGTCCATGTGGTTGGTCGGTTCGTCCATAATCAGCACATTGGGTTTCAGCAGCAGGAGTTTGCCGTAGAGCATACGGCCTTTTTCGCCGCCGGAGAGGACCTGCACTTTTTCACCACGTCGTTGCTGCCGAAGAGCAAAACGTCCCAAAGTGCCGCGGATGACTTGTTCGTCGTCGCCTTCCTGCCCCCATTGGCGCATCCATTCGCTCAGGTTCATATCGACATCGAAGTCGTTTTCATGGTCTTGCGGATAATAGCCGACGTTGGCTTTTTCCGCCCATTTGATGGTGCCTGCATCGGGGGTGAGGCCGTCTGAATATTCGGGGTTGAACGCGCCGGGCAAGGAGTTTCAGCAGGGTGGATTTACCTGCGCCGTTCGGGCCGATGATGGCGAGGCGCTGGCCTGCTTCAAGGATGAAGCTCAGGTTTTTGAACAACTGGGTTTCAAAGCGTTTGGCCAGATTTTTCGACTTCCACCGCCTGACGGTGCAGCTTAGCTTTTTCATCGGCTTCAAAGCGGATATACGGGTTTTGGCGGGTGGAAGGCTTGACTTCGACCATCTCGGCTTTGATTTTGTCTGCCCTGTTTCAGACGGCTGGTTGCTTGGCGGGCTTTGGATTTGTTGGCGGAGAAGCGGGCGACGAACTCTTGCAGCTCTTGCAGTTTCTCCTTTGCCTTGGCGTTGTCTTTCAGGGCGCGTTCGCGCGATTGGGCAGAGGCGAGCATGTAGTCGTCGTAGTTGCCCGGGTAGATGGTGATGGTGTTGTAGTCCAAATCCGCCATGTGGGTGCAGACTTCGTTTAAAAAAAGTGACGGTCGTGCGAGATGATAATCATGGTGGAGTCGTATTGGTTCAACACGCCTTCCAGCCAGCGGATGGTGTTGATGTCCAAGTTATTGGTCGGCTCGTCAAGCAACAACACATCAGGTTTGGAGAACAGGGCTTGCGCCAGCAATACGCGCAGCTTGAAGCCCGGGGCGACTTCCGCCATGGTCGCATTGTGCAAATCTTCGGAAATGCCCACGCCGCTCAACAGCTCGGCGGCGCGCGCTTCGGCGGTATAGCCGTCGTATTCGGCGAACTTGGCTTCCAGTTCGGCGGCTTTCATGTAGTCGTCTTCGGTGGCTTCGGGGTTGGCGTAAATCGCATCACGTTCGGTCATCGCCGCCCACATTTCGGTGTGCCCCATCATCACCACGTCCAGCACGCGCATGTCTTCGTAGGCAAACTGGTCTTGGCGCAGCTTACCCAAGCGTACGCCGTTTTCAATCGCCACTTCACCCGCAGTCTGTTCCAAATCGCCGCCGAGGATTTTCATGAAGGTGGATTTGCCCGAACCGTTCGCGCCGATCAAGCCGTAGCGGTTGCCTTCGCCGAACTTGACGGATACGTTTTCAAACAGCGGCTTCGCGCCGAACTGCATGGTAATGCCGTTGGTAGAAATCATTATTGGTAAAACCTTTATAAATATAGATAAACAGGGTGTTATAATCGCCGGCGATTGTAGCATATTTTGTATAGGTCGTCTGAAACGGGGCGGAGGAAATGGAAACCGAAAAATCTATTACGCCGTGATTATTCTGTTGTGCGCCGCATCCATGCTGCTCAGTCCGTTTTTCTACATCCGCCGCACACGTTCGGGCGCAGAATTGCGCCACGCACCTCGGCAATGGAAGCCGATTATTATTGCCAATTTAGTGATGATCATTGCTTTGGTGGTGTGGTGGATATGGTTTTAATGATTTGATGAAAGGTATAAGAATGAATAAATTGATTTTAAGCACATTACTGCTCGCATTTTCCGCCACTACGACGGCATCGCCCGTATTTGAATGTATCGATAAATCGGGGCGTAAAACCTATACGCAGACCGGTGGCAAAAACTGCAAACCGGGCAATATCGGCAGACCTTCGGTTTATACCTCCGCCGCACCGTCTGCACACTCGGCATCAGCAAACGCTGCTTCAGGAAACGTTCCTTCCGAACAAATGCCGTCTCCACCGGCCGGGCGCAATGTCCGGTTCATCTTCGGCGCAAAACGAATTGGCTCAGGCACAGAAAAAAATCTGGAAGAGGGCAAACAAGTCCGTTATGGCAATGAGCGAAACTACGCCCGCTATCAAGAACGGATTAAAGGGTTTGGAGAATCAAGTGAAAGCCGCGCAGGAACGGGTTAATGCGGCAAACAGTATGGGCGGTGAAGGTGAGATGATGCCCGAGCAGTGATGGTTGCAAAGATAGCAATAAAGGTCGTCTGAAAACCGGTCAGGCAAATTCTATTTTGCCTAAACCGAGTTTTCAGACGACCTTTTCGGTTTACCCTGTCTTGATCGTATATTCCAGCGCTTTATAAGGTTTTAATGTGCTTGAAATATAACCGTTTTCAGGATGGCGGACGTAATCGAGATAATCCTGCATGGCGGGTGAGAAGCCTTCCACATCATCCACGGCGATGACCGCGCGGTCGGCAAGATTAGGTTCAAGCAGCTTGAATACGGGGAATACCAAATCCGGCCAGCCGTCGAGTAAGACGAAATCGGGGCAGATGTCTAAGCTTTTTAAGGTTTCCAGCGCATCGCCTTCTCGAAGCTCGATATAGTCTGCCAAACCGGCTTCTTGAAAAATGTTTTTCTCGCTGCTGCGGCTTTGTGCGGCAGATATTCGCAAGTGATGACGCGCCCGCCGTTGCGCTTGGCGGCTGCGGCAAGATACAGCGTCGAAATGCCGTAGGAAGTCCCGAATTCGACAATGTTTTTGCCCCGATGCCAAAGCCTGCATATACAAAAACTTGCCTTGTTGCGGTGCGATGGGGATGTATTTGTCTTCGTAAAAACTTTCGTTTTCCCCGTCCAATCCAGTCCTTTGCCCAACAGCTTGAAAAATCTTGGGCAGAAAATGAAAAACATCTGCCTGTTTTGCTTTAAGGCTTGGGTGTAGAGCCGCAGCAAAAACGGATTCGGCTTGAGGTGCTTGCAGAAAAGCGAACATTTTGGGGTGTCAGCTTGGGCATGGGCTTTCTCCTGTTCAGTTCAAATCCTCTATATTGTCCATCTTGCCACAGCTTCGCTTTTCAGACGACCCCTGCATCCAAACTCCGCTATAATGGCGGCTTTCCCATTATTTCATTCAAAAAGACGGTCTTATCATGAAACACATCCACATTATCGGTATCGGCGGCACGTTTATGGGCGGGGTGGCCGCCATTGCCAAAGAAGCGGGGTTCAAAGTCAGCGGTTGCGACGCGAAGATGTATCCGCCGATGAGCACTCCCAGCTCGAAGCCTTGGGCATAGACATACACGAAGGCTTCGATGCCGCGCAGTTGGACGAATTTAAAGCCGACGTTTACGTGATCGGTAATGTCGCCAAGCGCGGGATGGATGTGGTTGAAGCGATTTTGAACCGCGGTCTGCCTTATATTTCCGGCCCGCAATGGCTGTCGGAAAACGTGTTGCATCATCATTGGGTACTCGGCGTGGCGGGGACGCACGGCAAAACGACCACCGCGTCCATGCTCGCATGGGTCTTGGAATATGCCGGACTCGCGCCGGGCTTCCTCATCGGCGGCGTACCGGAAAACTTCAGCGTTTCCGCCCGTCTGCCGCAAACGCCGCGCCAAGACCCGAACAGCAAATCGCCGTTTTTCGTCATCGAAGCCGACGAATACGACACCGCCTTTTTCGACAAACGCTCCAAATTTCGTGCATTACCGTCCGCGTACCGCCGTGTTGAACAATCTGGAATTCGACCACGCCGACATCTTCGCCGACTTGGGCGCGATACAGACCCAGTTCCATCACCTCGTGCGCACCGTGCCGTCCGAAGGCTTAATCGTCTGCAACGGGCAGCAGCAAAGCCTGCAAGACACTTTGGACAAAGGCTGCTGGACGCCGGTGGAAAAATTCGGCACCGAACACGGCTGGCAGGTCGGCGAAGTCAATGCCGACAGCTCGTTCGACGTGTTGCTGACGGCAAAAAAGCCGGACACGTCGCATGGGATTTGATGGGCGGACACAACCGCATGAACGCGCTCGCCGTCATCGCTGCCGCGCGCCATGCCGGAGTCGATATTCAGACGGCCTGCGAAGCCTTGAGCGCGTTTAAAAACGTCAAACGCCGCATGGAAATTAAAGGCACGGTAAACGGCATCACCGTTTACGACGACTTCGCCCACCACCCGACCGCCATCGAAACCACCATCGAAGGCCTGCGCCAGCGCGTCGGAAACGCACGCATCCTCGCCGTCCTGAGCCGCGTTCCAACACCATGAAACTCGGCACCATGAAAGCCGCCCTGCCCGAAAGCCTCAAAAAGGTGCCGACCAAGTGTTCTGCTACGCCGGCGGTGTGGACTGGAACGTCGCTGAAGCCCTCGCACCTTTGGGCGGCAAGCTGCACGTCGGCAAAGACTTCGATGCCTTCGTCGCCGAAATCGTGAAAAATGCCGAAGCAGGCGACCATATTTTTGGTGATGAGCAACGGCGGTTTCGGCGGGATACACGGAGCTGCTGGAAGCGTTGAAATAAGGTTGGTTGAAATTTTGGAATGATTGAGGTCGTCTGAAAACCGAGTTTGGTTTTCAGACGACCTTTGTTGTGAAGGCTTGGATGTGATGGTTGGGTATGACCCAAACTAGGGCTCACCGATGGAGGTATTCCTATATATACAGTTAATCCCTTGTTCGATAATAGGAATCAAATGATTTATATTTTTATGAGAGCGGATAAATAGTGGATTTTCCCAATCGTAATTTTTTTAATGACGTAGACTTTAAATACCTCGTTTTTTTCTAGGATTCGGATACCATCCAACATCTAAAATGTATTTCTCATCAAAGAAAGATACTTGTAATCAGATCTTCTTCAAATTGAAGTTGATCAATTGCTTCATGAGGGGCGTTTTTAAATAACCAAAAATAAATTTTCATAAGTAATGATACCGTCCCTAAAATTAATCAGATGTTCCATTTTGTTTAGTCCCTACATTTCTTCTTACGATTTAATGCTTATGTGCAAATAGTGTCAGATATTCCATATCATTACCATATATGATATCGTGATGAAATTCTGATATTTTTGATTATGTTGGAATTGTGATTGGAGAAAAATTTGCACGTGGATAAGCTGTCAAAATTAAAGATTAAATATACAATTTTTATATCGATATTTTTTTGTCATTTTTTACAAAGGGGCTGAGTTTTATACCTATACAGTCGATAATGTGCCTTCATATTTTATAGACTGGGAAAGGAATATTCCTTTCTTGCCCATATTTATGTTGCCTTATATGACGTCACCGTTTTTCTTCTTAGTCACTATATTTTTGGAAAAGAACGAAAAGAATTTGAAATTGCTGATAAAGAGAGCAGCCTTTTTAATTGGAGTTTCTACTGCTCTATTTGTCATATTTCCAATGAAATTTTATTTTCCCAACCCTGAAGTCGATAACCAAATTTTAAAATCTTTCTTTTATATTTTGGGAAAATTAGACAGTAGTTTTAACCAATGCCCGTCATTACATGTGAGTTTCGCTTTTCTTTCGGCTGAGGTTTATTGTAGAGAAGTCAAATCTAAATTCTTAAAATCATTTTTTGGTATATGGGGATTTTTACTCGCCATTTCGGTCTTATTTGTCTATCAACACCATTTTATTGATTTTGTAGGGGGAACTTTGATATTTTTAATTACTTGTATCATCTTTCCCAAGAAAAAAAGGCTGTTTAAAGCGTTTTGTTACCGAATGATGGAAAGTCCTACAACAACCGCAGAACCATAGCCCAAAACATATAGTGGATTAAAATAAAAATGAGACAAGGCGGCAACGCCCGCCGTGTACGAGGTAGTACATAAGGGCGTTGGCAACGCCGTATCATTGCAATTTTAATCCACTATACAAAAGGTCGTCTGAAACCATTTCAGACGACCTTTTCTCTTCCCTAGCTATCCATATTTAACCGCAACCGCCGCATTTTGCCGCAGCCGCTGCTGCAATCGCGTTTTTCGGTTTGAATACGAATTTTTCGCAAGAGGAAGAATATGCAAGTGAGCATAATCAAGCCGACGATAATATATTGAGTCATGACGATAGTATCCTTGAAGAAATTTGGTAAACCACAAATGCGGCAAAAATAAGCCATCAGGAACAAATAGCCTGTAATCATAAGCATATTTTTCGTGGATTTGGTTTCGCGTTTAATTACGGTTAAAGTCGCGGCACACATCGGAGCATACACATACCAAGCCAGGAAGGCGAAGGCGGTTGGCAAACCCCAGTTGTTGTGTACGATCGGAATCAGCGCGTTTTGTACGGCATCTTCAGACGACGCGCTGACGGCATAGACCGTACCCAGTGCGGCAACAACGACTTCACGCGCGGCAATGCCTGGAATCATGGCGATACACATTTCCCAAGTGAAGCTCAGCAGGGGCGAACAATGGTTGGATAGCGTGGCCGAGCATACCCGCCAAGCTGTAGTCGATTGCCGCGCCTGTTGCACCTGCGGGCGGTTGCGGCCAGCTTACCAAGCCCCACAAAACTACGGCAAGGGCGAAGATAATCGTACCGGCGCGTTTGAGGAAGGCTTTTACCCTGTCCCACAGGCTGGTCATGATGTGTTTGAAGTTGGGCGTGCGGAAAGTCGGCAGCTCCATCAAGAGCGGGAATTGCTGCACGTTGCCTTTCATACGCGCCAAGCGTTTCATGATATACGCTGCCAGCGCGGCAGACAGGATGCCTGCGAGATAGAGGATAAACAGTGTCAGCCCTTGCAGGTTGAAAATCCCGCCTACCGTGCGATTAGGAATGACGGCGGCGATAATCAGCGCGTACACGGGCAGCCGCGCGGAGCAGGTCAGCAGCGGGGCGACGGCGATGGTAACGAGGCGTTCGCGCGGGTCATTAATCGTACGCGCCGACATAACGGCGGGAACGGCACAGGCGAAACTCGACAGGAGCGGGATGAATGAGCGTCCGGACAGGCCGCTTTTCGCCATCACGTTATCCAGCAGGAAAGCCGCGCGCGGCAGATAGCCTGAGTCTTCTAAAAGCAGGATGAAGGCGAACAAAATCGTAATCTGCGGCACGAACACCAACACGCTGCCCATACCGGCAATGACGCCGTTGACGAGCAAGTCGCTGAGGATGCCCGGCTCCATGTTGGCGCCTATCCATTCGCCCAGCGCGGTAAAGCCGCCTTCGATGGCGTCCATAATCGGCGCCGCCCATGTGTAAACCGCTTGGAACACCATAAACAGGATGACCAGCAGCATAATCATGCCCCAGACGGGGTGCAGCACGATGTCGTCGAGTTTTTTGTGCCATGCGGGCAGCGTCATCTGGGTGCGTACCACTTGTGCCAAAATCGATTCGACTTCTTGATAAAGTTTGTCGCTCTCCAGCGCCTCGAGCGTGCGTTCGGCAGAAGCGGGGTTGGCGGGGAAAGAGCGTTTGCGCGGCAGCTTCGCCACGGCTTCGCGTACCGCCTGTACGCCCGACGCGCTCACTGCGACTGTTTCCAAAACAGGTGCATCCAACAACTCGCTCAGTTTGGCGGCATCAATATTCAAACCCCTTCTGCGGGCAACGTCGCTCATGTTCAGCGACACCACCATAGGCAGTCCCAGCGTTTTCAGTTCCAAAAATCATGCGCAGGGTCATACGCAGGTTGGTCGCGTCGGCAACGGCGATGATGGCGTCGGGCGGAATGCCCAGCTTGCCTACGGCGACATCTTTCGCCACCGCTTCGTCGGGGCTGGTCGTGCGTAAGCTGTATGTGCCCGGCAGGTCGATAATGCGGACGGCCGCATCGTCGAGGAAGGCACCCTCGCGCTTATCGACCGTTACGCCCGGATAATTGGCAACCTTGGCATGTGCGCCGGTCAAACCGTTGAATAAAACGGTTTTGCCGCAGTTTGGCGCGCCAATCAAGGCAAAAATAAGCTTAGTTCCATGAATTGAACTCTCCTTTTTTGATTGTTTGATAAGTTTGGAGTGGGATTTGGGGGAAAGGTTTTGAAATTGTGTTTTCAGACGACCCTAGGTCGTCTGAAAAGGATAGGGGCGGTCAGATTAAATCCGCCTATGCCGCATTTTTCAAAATAGAAGCCTGCCTGCGTGTACGGCGGTCAGCCGTCAATCACATGGCACATAATTTTTCCCGCCTCTTCCTGCCGTAACGAGAATTGCGACTGGTTGCCCAAACGTACGGCAAACGGGCCGCGTCCGAATCCGCCGACGGCAATCACTTGCAACGGCATTCCACTTGAAAAAGCCCAAGTCGGCAAGGCGGCGTGTAACCAGCGGGTCGAGTTCGCCGAAAGTCGAATTGGGGACGATGGAGTCGATGTGCGCGACTGCGCCTTTACTGAGTTTTTGACAAAGGTATGGCAGACATAGTGTGTTTTACTTTCGTTGTCGATTGAAAAAAAGAGACGGCAAGTAAAGACGAATCAGACACAGGGTAGCCAGAGGCATATCCCAACGCCCGTCCCCGCAAAAGAAGTAGTTTTGATTGTTTATCACTTTGTTTAATTTTGATAATAAATCTTGTTAACATAAAAATCAAATACAAAGCCACCAAGTTCCTGATTTTCAGACGACCTCTTGCGGCAAATCAAAAAGCGAATGATTTGACGGGAAAGTCGGGCAGGGCTATTGATAAGGTTTGCATTTGGATGTTTGATAGGCAGTAAAGAGAAAAGGAGCGAATGATGAAAATCTACACCGCCGCAGAAATGCGCGAACACGAACAAATGGCAGTCGATAAAGGCACGACTTTCGAGCAACTGATGGAAAACGCGGGACAAGCCGCCGCCGCGGATTTGCTGCGCCGTTTCCCCAAAAGCAGGGATGCGCGTTAATCGTTTGCGGCAAGGGCAACAACGGCGGCGACGGTTTGGTTATCGCGCGCGTGTTGTCGGAGCGGGATTGGCAGGTAGATGTTGTTTTCGTCTTGGGAGACAAACTGTCGCCGCTGGCGCAGTTGAACCGCGAGCGTTTGAATCATTCGGACGGCGTCAGCTTTATCCGCCCCGATGAACTGGAAGGTCGTCTGAAAACAGGTTACGACCTCGTTATCGAAGGCATTTTCGGGACAGGTTTCAGCGGCGCATTGCCCGAAACAGCTACCGCCGTCTGCCGCCTGCTGAATCAAGCCGACGGCTTCAAAATTGCGTTAGACGTCCCGACCGGGCTGAACTGCGACACCGGCGAAGCAGACAAAGACACCTTCCGCGCCGACCTGACTTACGCCTTCGCCGCCTACAAACCCGCGCATATGACTGACGCAGGCAAAGCATATTGCGGCGAAACCGTGTGTTTGGATATTGGGATAGAGTGAGAATATTTTATTGAGATGACGATGTTCGCGGCTATTTCCAGTTTTGCGCCAAGTAAATGCCCAATGCCGTCAGCAGGAACGAGCCGAAAACATGCAGGCAGACCGCTGAAAACGCCGTCGCCCAGCGTTGCGCCTGCATCAGGGTGACCATTTCCAATGAAAAACTGGAAAATGTCGTCAGGCTGCCGAGAAAACCGGTAATCAGTAAAAAGCTTCCATTGCGGATTATCCAGCCATTCGGCGCAGATGCCGATTAAGAACGCGCCGATCCAGTTGGCGGCAAGCGTGCCTGCCGAAAAACAGGGACGGAGAGTGCGGCAAAGGCGAGAACGAGCAACCAGCGGGACAATGCGCCCAAAGCCGCGCCAAACGCAATCGCCATGACGTTTTGAAACATATTGAAATCCGGAGACAAGAAAAATCAAAAGGGTAGGGTTGGGGATTTTAACCGTATTTTGAACAGGCAAACAAAGGTCGTCTGAAAAGCATTTTAGGTTTTCACTTTGTTGAAACCATGCTTTCAGACGACCTTTTTCGCCTTTCCTTCATCATATATAGCGGATTAAATTTAAATCAGGACAAGGTGAGGCAACGCCGTACTGGTTTAAAGTTAATCCACTATAAAACAACATTTCCTACATTGTCTGTCATTTGATGTTTGTTAAAAAAATTTTTGCCGCCTATTCGTGTTACGCTTCGCAAACAAATTGATTTTCCAAGGGAAAGGAGCAGGATATGCCGTCATTGAGAACGCAAATCGCCGGTTTTTCTTTTGACAACTGTCTGATGAACGCCGCTGGTGTGGCGTGTATGACCGTGGAAGAATTGGAAGAAGTCAGACAATCCGCCGCGGGCAGCTTCGTCACCAAAACGGCGACGCTGGAAGCACGGGTGGGCAATCCAGAGCCACGTTACCGCGATGTACCGCTGGGCAGCATCAATTCCATGGGTTTGCCGAATCAAGGCATTGATTACTATCTGGATTATTTGCTGAGCCTTCAAGAATCGCAGCCCGAACGGACATTTTTTTCCTCTCGCTGGTCGGTATGTCGCCCGATGAAACACACACGCTGTTGAAAAAGGTGCAAAACAGCGGTTTTAAAGGCATTACCGAACTCAACCTTTCCTGCCCGAACGTCCCCGGCAAGCCGCAAATCGCCTACGATTTTGAAACGACCGAGCGGATTTTGGGCGAAGCCTTCGGCTATTTCGACAAAGCCTTTGGGCATCAAACTGCCGCCGTATTTCGACATCGTCCATTTCGACCAAGCGGCGGAAGTGTTCAACCGCCATCCGCTGAAATTCGTCAACTGCGTCAATTCCATCGGCAACGGCATGTATATCGAGGACGAATCCGTTGTGATCCGGCCTAAAAACGGCTTTGGCGGCATAGGCGGCGAATACATCAAACCGACCGCGCTTGCCAACGTCCACGCGTTCTACCAAAGATTGAATCCGTCCATCCAAATCATCGGCACAGGCGGCGTTTATACCGGTCGCGATGCGTTCGAACATATCTTGTGCGGCGCGAGCATGGTACAAATCGGCACGGCGCTGCATCAGCAAGGTGTCGAAGTTTTTCGAACGCGTCTCGCTTGGTTTTGAAAGCCATCATGGCGAAAAAAAGGCTATGAGAAGCTGGAAGATTTCAAAAGGCAAACTGAAATATCTGGGGTAAGTCTGCTCAGATGAAGGGGAAAAGGTCGTCTGAAAACCATCATACGGTTTCAGACGACCTTTATTACTAAAACTGCTGCCGATAGGTTTCTTTGGAAAAATTCGGATATCGGGGAGGACGTTTTGATTGTTGTCATTTTGCTCATACGGCAGGCATCGAAATAGCGTGTAAAAAGGCGTTTTAACATTTATCTCTATAAGCGGGTTTTGTTACAATTTCGGGAAAAATTTTTAGTGGAACCGCAAAATGCTGATGAACTCATCCGCCATCCTCCCGCCCGCCATGCTCGGCATCCTCGGCGGCGGACAATTAGGCAGAATGTTTACCGTTGCCGCCAAAACCATGGGCTACAAAGTAACCGTACTCGACCCCGATCCGAACGCGCCGGCGGCGGAGTTTGCCGACCGCCATTTGTGCGCGCCGTTTGACGATCAAGCCGCCTTGGACGAGTTGGCAAAATGCGCGGCAGTTACCACTGAATTTGAAAACGTCAATGCCGACGCGATGCGCTTTCTGGCAAAACATACCAACGTTTTCCCCAGCGGCGACTGCGTCGCCATCGCGCAAAACCGTATTCAGGAAAAAAAGCGTGGATACGCAAAGCAGGGATTGCAAACCGCGCCGTATCAAGCGGTTTGCCGTTCAGACGACATCAGCGAAGCAAGCGCGCAATTTTTGCCCGGCATCCTGAAAACGGCTACGTTGGGCTACGACGGCAAAGGTCAAATCCGCGTCAAAACGGTGGACGAACTCAAAGCCGCGTTTGCCGAACACGGCAGTGTGGATTGCGTTTTAGAAAAAAATGGTGGATTTGCGTGGCGAGATTTCCGTTATCGTATGTCGTCTGAACCATGAAAACGTTCAAACCTTCGACCCCGCCGAAAATATCCACGAAAACGGTATCTTGGCTTATTCCATCGTCCCCGCGCGACTGAGTGCCGATGTGCAGCAACAGGCGCGGCAGATGGCGCAACGCTAGCGGACGGGATTGGATTATGTTGGCGTGTTGGCGGTGGAAATGTTCGTCGTCGGCGACACGCATGAATTGGTCGTCAACGAAATCGCCCCGCGCCCGCACAATTCCGGCCACCATACGATAGATGCCTGCGCCGCAGACCAGTTCCAGCAGCAGGTACGCATTATGTGCAATCTGCCGCCCGCCGACACCAAGTTGCTTTCTTCATGCTGCATGGCGAATATTTTGGGCGACGTCTGGCAGGAAGACGGCGGCGAACCAAATTGGCTGCCGTTGCAAAGCCATCCGAATGCACACCTGCACCTGTACGGCAAAAAGCCGCGCGGAAAGGGCGCAAAATGGGGCATTTCACCGTCTTGTCCGCCGATGCCGACACTGCTTTTGAAGCAGCAGGAAAATTACATCAAAAGCCTTTGAATATAAAAATATAATATCGGAAACAGCGTTCAGACGGCCCCCTGTCTGTTTATGAAGAAAACGTCGTCTGAACACGCATTACAATACATCTTACAACACATCTTGCCATGAGCCTTCTGACCATACTCCGTCCCGCAGTCGCGCAAGACTGCCAAGCCATACACAATGCCCATCTGCACGCCGTCCAATATACCTGCATCCGCAGTTACGACGATAAAGTATTGCATGCGTGGGAAGCCCTGCTCGATATCGACAGCTACCTCGAAACCATTTCCGATCCCGGCAAAGCCTTTTGGGTGGTGGAATACAGGGGGACCATACAGGGTTTTTTTCCAAGTGGACTTCAAAGAAGCCCAATTGGACGCGTTGTATGTCCATCCCTTCGTCCATAATCACGGCTTGGGTACAGCCTTGCTGCGCCGTGCCGAAGAACTTGCCCATCAGGCGGGTTTGAGCTTTTTGAAACTGTACGCCTCGCTCAATTCCGTTCCTTTCTACCGCTTGAACCACTACGAATCTTTGGGTTCCGCCGTATTGCAGTTGAACAAAGACGTCAAGGTCAAGTGCGAACTGATGCGCAAATATCTATAAGCCGTTTTCAGACGACCTGTACACGGAGCGCCGAGGTCGTCTGAAAATGTGTTTTTCATGTTCAACCTCAAAAATATCCCCATGATGAAAACAGATTTTCAATCCGCCTTGAAAGCATTAGGCAAGCAAGCCAAAAAGAAGCCGAAGCGCGGGCGCAGGAGCAAGCCTTGGCGAAGAAGCGCGAGGAAGAGAATATCGATTTCGCTAAAGCCGTAGGCGCAGTAACGCCGCTGAAAACCGCGCCGCGCTATGAAGCACCGCGCGATAAAAACGCCCATCAAACCCCGTCCGAAAGAGCAGGAAAGTTTGGCAGCCGAAGATTATTTTTATGTCGGCAGCGGCGCTGCTGGGATGAACCGCCCGCTTCGTTCAGTAAAAACGGACAAGGGAAAAACGACTTGCAGCGTCTGCGCAACGGGCATTATCCCGTAGTCGCCGATGTCGATTTGCACGGCTACACGCAGGAAGAGGCGCAACAGGTTTTTAAAACGAATTTATCGAATTTACCCAAAAAGCGTGGCGTATGCGCCGAAATCATCCACGGCAGCGGTTTGGAACCGTCAGGCTACAAACCCGTTTTAAAAAACATGACGCGCCGCTGGTTGATGCAGCACCCCGATGTATTGGCTTATATCGAGCCGAGGGAAGGCAATGACGGCGCTGTACGCATTTTGTTGAAGCGCAGGCGCAGGGAAGAAGAATAGTTTGTGCTGGATTGATTGGGCTGAGGCAATGTTGCCTTGAGTGCAATCTGCGAACCATGACAAAGGTCGTCTGAAACTGAGATTAGGTTTTCAGACGACCTTTTCGATTTTGGCAAATACTGAAATATTGCTTACGGCAGGAGCTTGCCCGGATTCATGATGCCGTGCGGGTCAAGCTGGGCTTTGATGGCGCGCATCAAGGCGATTTCGGACGGGGTACGGACGCTGGGGAGCCAGTGTTTCTTGATGGTGCCGATGCCGTGTTCCGCCGCGATGGTACCGTGGCAGGCGAGGATGTGTTCATAGACGATGCTGTTCACGGCATCTTCGTAGCGGTAAGCATCATTGCTTAAAACGTCGGGCAGGAAGGTGTTGTAATGCAGGCTGCCGTCACCCAAATGTCCGAAGCAGACAATTTGTATGCCGGGGAAACGGGCTTCTAAGGCGGGGGCGCATTGACGGACAAAGGCGGCGACTTGGGCAATCGGGACAGCGATGTCGTGTTTGATGCTGGTGCCGAGCTTGCGCTGGGAGGCGGAAATGTTTTCACGCAGCGTCCACAGATCGAGGCGCTCTTGTTCGGATTGCGCGATGATGCTGTTTTCTTGGCCGTTTTGATAGAGAAACTCGGCAAGTTTTTCGTCGAGCGCGGCATCGGGAACGGAGTCGGTCAGTTCGAGCAGGACGTGCCAGTTTGCATCGGTCGGCTGTTTGAGATGACTGAACTCGGCAGACAATGCCAAGGCGTAGCGGCTGATCAGCTCGAAACTGGTGAGGGCGTTCGGCAAAAATGCCCTTGTACGGCTGTTAAAAGCTGTACGGCAGATTCGATGTCATCCAAACCTACCCACGCGGTCGCTATGGTTTGCGGACGGGCGAAGAGTTTGAGCGTGGCGGCGGTGATAATGCCGAGCGTACCTTCGCTGCCGATAAAGAGGTGGCGCAGGTCATAGCCGGTGGTATTTTTGTGCAACGGTTGGAGATGGGAAACAAGTTCGCCATTAGGTAGGACAACTTCCAAACCCAATACCAAGTCGCGCATACTACCGTAGCGTAAAACGTTTAATCCGCCGGCGTTGCAGGGCGATATTGCCGCCGATTTCGCACGAGCCTTCGCTGGCAAGGCTGAGGGGAAACAGTCTGCCCGCTTCGGATGCCGCTTTTTGGACGTTCTGCAGGATTACGCCTGCTTCGACGGTGATGCTGTTGTCGGCAAGGTTGATTTCGCGGATGCGATTGATTTTGGAAAGGTTGAGCAGTACGCCGCCGGAAGCTACCGCCGCGCCGCACAAACCGGTATTGCCGCCCTGTGGGGTAACGGGGATACGGTGTTCAAAAACAAAAACCGCATGATTTCTTGTATATTTTCTATGGAATGCGGTTGCAAGATGATGTCCGGTTCGGAAACAAAGCGGCGGCGCTGGTCGTTCAATAGAGCCGGAGTGGCTTCGAGGATTTCGGCGGGGGAAAGGAATTCAAGAAAACGGTCGTACAGATTGGGCATAACGGGCAGCAGGATGGTTTGTGTGTGTACGGAAGATTATATAGCGGATAAGGGAAGCGAAAAAAACGGTAAAGGTCGTCTGAAAAACAAAAAAAGCAGGATACAATCCGTATCCTGCTTTTTTTAACTGTAAAAATATTATTTTGCAGCAGAAGCGGCAGAAGCAGCAGCTGAGCTGGCAGCAGAGGCAGCACCGGTTGCAGCAGAAGCAGCGGTATTAGCTGCAGAAGCAGCGGTATTAGCTGCAGAAGCAGCGGTGTTAGCTGCAGAAGCAGCTTCAGTTGCAGAGGAAGCGGCAGAAGCAGCACCAGTTGCAGAAGAAGCGGCAGAAGCAGCAGTTTCAGAAGCACCGGAAGCGGTAGGAGCAGCAGTATCAGCGCCTTTGTTACAAGCAGCCAAAGCCAAAGATAACAGAGCAGCAGCAATCAGAGATTTTTTTCATTTTGAGAACCTTCTTTAAATCGATTTAAGTAGAACAAAACAACAAAACGACATATAAGTCGTTTCATTTAGAATAAAAAAATTCATTGCTGAATTTCCTGCATTATGTCCCCACAGGGTGCTTCAGTGCAACGATACGGACGAATTAGTAATTTTTAATCAATCTGAAATGGACGAAAAGACGGGGTAAAAACTAGTCCACATTGGCTGTTATTCAATGTACATTTGAAATAAATTGTATAGTAAAATTTATTTATTTCATGCGTTTACATTTGAAGAATGCGCTATGGAGCCTTGTTTTCAATCGGTTTAAATGAAATTCAGGGCAGTTGTTGCGCATAAAAAGCAAAAAGTTGTAAAAAAAGTTACACAAATATAAAGATTATCAAAATTTACGCTTTTTGCGCGCAATATGTTAAATATTGTGCATATAAATTTATAATTGTTAGTTTTGATAATTTTTGCGATAAATCTCCGTGCATGACGGCGGTGTGTTAGAATGCTTTAGATTTGTTGGCAGAGGGTTGTCAATAAAAGAAAAACCTGTTTTTGATAAACGGTCATGATAAAGGATAAAAAAATGGCTATTGAAAAAAATTCTGTGGTTTCGCTTCACTATGAAATGTACGATGCGGACAACCAACTGCTGGACAAAACCGAAGAACCCATCGTCTATCTGCATGGCGGATATGACGGCATTTTTCCCTTTGGTGGAAGAAGCTTTGCATGAGAAAAAAACGTCGGTGATACCGTTGAAGTCGCGCTGTCACCCGATGATGCTTTTCGGCGAGCAAGATCCCAGCCTGGTGCGTATCGAAGATGTCAGCGTGTTTCCGGTTGAAGTGGAAGTCGGCATGATGTTTGAAGCCGATGATCCTGAAACCGGCGATGTCTTGATTTACCGCGTAACCGACGTGGCGGACGGAAAAGCCGTAGTAGACGGCAACCATCCGCTTGCCGGTATGAAAATCTTGTTCAAAGCGACAGTTGACGGCGTACGCGATGCGACTGAAGAGGAAATCGCACACGGCCACGTTCACGGCCCGCACGGTCATCATCACTAATTGAGTTAGTCTGCAATGCAAAGGTCTTCTGAAAACAGGATTGGGTTTCTGTTTTCAGACGACCTTTTGTATTTTGTTAAGAATATTGCTGTGGTATGGCTTCACTTAATGGATTAATCTTCGGCATAAAATTCATATATGTCGGTTTCACTCCGGGTAAAAACCAGAGCCAATTTACCTTCAGGTATTCTTTTTTGGGACATGCCGCCGATGCAGATTCCTAGGCTTGGAAAGGTGAGGTAATGTTTTCCTTCGAGAAAATGATGTTCGTTTTTTAGTTTTTCTATGCTCTCAGTTTCAAAGAGATTCAAGCCGTTGAAAAATAGGATATGTGTATTGATTGCAAGTGACGGCAACCAGCCTGTTTTCCTTATAGTGCAATTCGCATGAACCTCGTGTTTCAAAAATGCTCCCTAAAAATATTGTGTTGCAAAAACTCTTTCTGCTTTGCCGAATTCGGCAATGATTTGTTACATGGTATTGCCGAGTTTGAAAAAAATTTACCGTTTGTTTCTACGCCTTCAAAGGATGAGATTTTTTTACTTCATGAGGTTCTGCTTCCGAAGGTTTCTGTTTGACTTTATTTTGCCAAAAATCTATCAACTTGGTTTCTTCCTTGGAAAAAAACGATAACGGCTTTGCCCTCCGGTATGCGTTTTTGACTCATGCCACCAATGCAGATACCGAGTTCAGGAAAGGTAATATACGATTTTTTTCTTCAATAAAATCATTCTGCTGCTTGATTTCTTCTAGGTCTTCGGCTGTAAAGACGTTTACGCCACTAAAGCATGGGGTTGGTATGTTTTGTTGCAAATGATGGCAACAAGTTTATCTGCTCTATATTTTAATTCACAAGCAAATCTGTATTCGGTAGTAATATTCAAAAGGTTGTCTTGCACCACTTCGCTGGCCTCTCCAAATTCGGCGATGATTTGTTCATTGGTGTTACCAAGCTCAAAAAAATATGTCGCCTAAATCCACGCCTTTAAAAGGGATAATCTGAAACTTGTTGACCGTCATTTTGATTGCCTCATTTTATAAATGGTGGCTGTCTGAGCATTATTCGATGGCAAGCTGAGCCAATTCGTCTTTCGTGAATGCTTCCAGCAGAATATACGCTGCGTCAATAAAGCGGTATTTTTCTTCAGGCAGCCGTGCGATAAAGGTTTCGTAGGGCAGCTCGGTAGGGTGAATCGTCATCGTTGGTAAAAATCAATCTCCAGCTGCTGATATCGTTGTTGGAAATATCGAGATCCGTGCCGTATTCTATTTCGGGTTGGTAGGGCAGGATAGTCGGCAGTTCAGGGCTTAAGACATAAAAAGCCGACGAGCTCTCCCGTGTCACTATTTTTCCCAATCATTGGATGAGCGGAATAGGCATCCAGCCATTGGGTTTTCACGCATCAGGCGGCTGAAGGCTGCAGAGTGGGTCGTTGTCGGCTAGAATTTTTGTCGCGAATCGCTTTGTTCAGTGCCACAGGGCGGGTAACACCGTAGAATTTATAGTTTTGTATTTCGTCTTTATCTTCAAAAAGGCACCATGGATATACCGGCCTGTATGTCTGGTTTTGAAATCGAAGGTTTGGATGGTGTCGGCAGTGAAGGTTTCACCGGTTTCGCAGGTAATCGGTTGTTTGAGCGCGCAGGCTAAATCGGCGAGATATTGCAGGGCGATTTGCCAGTCTTCAAAGTGCTGGGCGTGGATTGCCGCACAGCGTATTCCTGTGTGTCTTCATCAAAGGATAATTCAAATCCCCTACCGCTTTTTTCGTTCACACCAAGCAGCAGACATTCGAAGTCGGATAACGGCATGGCTTGAAATTGCTGTAAATCAAAATCTTCATCGTGTTCATCAAATGAAAAATTGTGCTAGCGGCTGCGATGAAAGCTGGAAACATTCCTGCACTGTTAATACGGGCAAGCGGCTAAATAGCTTTTTGGGATTTTTGATGTAGAAAAGAAATGCTCATCGGAATATCCTTTCCAAATTTTGGCGGTATTTAGCCGTTATTTGTAGGCAGCCTGCACAATGAAATTGATTCAGGCTGTTTTGAGTTTTCAGACGGACTCATCAGTGGATGTCTATTCCTTTGCGTTTAAATTCATCCTCCAACTGCCGGATATGCTGTTCCGCTTTGAGGAGCTGTCTGTAATCGTCGGGGTGCATCGTATCGCGCAGGTTCATGCTTTTCAGGCCGAGTTCGCTTAGGCCTTGCACTTGGGACGCAGCCGTTTCCGTTATCCGTTGCTTTCCCGACCATCCGCCGGAGCGACTTATTTTGGTAATGCTGACTTGGCCTACGGGCGCGTCGTAGAAGTTGTATGCGGCCGAGTCTTTGGGGTTGGGTTTGCCGTCCCGATAAAAGGTCGTCCATAGCAGTTTGTTGGTCTGTCTGGAATATTCCAGTTCGTGTCCCTGTATGTTGCCGTTGGCATCAAGGGTGTAAAGTTTGACTAGTGGTCTGATCGTGGGGTGCTTCGAGTCGGTCGGCATCGGGTGGTAATTGCCTTCCCAGCAGCGTTGCATGCGGTCTGCAACAGGGGTGCAGTGTTTGAGGGGTCCGTGCTTCGTTCAAACGAAGCCAGTTGTTGATTTTAGCGAGTTCTTCGGGTGAGAGGGGTGTGTATGAGCTGCTGTCTGACGGGCTGTCGTATGACGGTCTACCGTATGACGAGCTGCTTGGCAAATAGTTGGTACACGTAGCGTTGCCATATACCTGCATGCAGTACCCTATACGGTTCATTTCCTGTGCGTGCTGTTGGCGCAGTATGTTTACGTCGGCCACCACGAATCGGCTTGCCACCAATTCGAAGAATGCCAACAGGATAGGTAAAAATCGTTTTTGTGCATGGGGCGGTTTCCGTTTCAAGGTAAAAAAATCGGGTATTGGGGTTTAAGAGAATCCGCGTTTTAAAGCTGCCTGAATATTTATTTGCGTGGATTGGATTCGGGAAGGCGGTGTGCAGGCTGCTTTTTCGGTTTTTCAGACGACCTACGATACCGTATGGTCGTCTGAAACCTTTATTGCCGTACTGTTTTACCGCTCGATTTGCGATACGTCGCGCACCGCGCCTTTGTCGGCGGAAGTCGCCATTGCGCCGTAGGCGCGCAGGGCAGCGGAGACGTAGCGGTCGCGGGTTTCCGGTTTCCACGCTTTGCTGCCGCGTGCTTCCATTTCGGCGCGGCGTTTTGCGAGTTCTTCGTCGGATACTTTCAGGTTGATGCTGCGGTTGGGGATGTCGATTTCAATCGTGTCGCCTTCGTGCGCCAAGCCGATAGCGCCGCCTTCCGCCGCTTCGGGTGAAGCGTGGCCGATGGAGAGACCTGATGTGCCGCCGGAGAAGCGTCCGTCGGTCAGCAAGGCGCAGGCTTTGCCCAAAGCCTCTGGATTTCAGGTAGGAAGTCGGATACAGCATTTCCTGCATGCCCGGGCCGCCTTTCGGGCCTTCGTAGCGGATGATGACGATGTCGCCGGCAACGATTTGGTTGCCCAAAAATGCCTTCGACGGCGGCTTCCTGGCTTTCAAACACGCGGGCGCGGCCGGTAAATTTGAGGATGCTCTCGTCCACGCCTGCGGTTTTTACCACGCAGCCACGTTCGGCAATGTTGCCGAACAAGACCGCCAAACCGCCGTCTTGCGAATAGGCGTGTTCGACGTTGCGGATGCAGCCTTTTTCGCGGTCGAGGTCGAGGGTTTTCCACATGCGGTTTTGCGAGAACGCTTGGGTGGTGCGCACGCCGCCGGGGGCGGCTTTTGAAGCGTTCGATGGCGTGGGTGTTTTCAGGGATTGGTCACGTCCCATTGTTCAATTGCGTCTTTCAGCGTCGGCGCGTGGATGGTGTACACGTCGGTGTGCAGTTTGCCCGCTTTGTCCAGTTCTTTCAGGATGGCGAAGATGCCACCGGCGCGGTGTACGTCTTCCATGTAGTAGTCGTGGTTGTTGGGCGCGGTTTTGCAGATGCAGGGGACAACGCGGCTTAAGCGGTCGATGTCGGCCATTTTGAAATCCACGCCCGCTTCGTTGGCGACGGCGAGCAAATGCAGGATGGTGTTGGTGGAGCCGCCCATGGCGATGTCCATGGTCATGGCGTTTTCAAACGCTTTTTTTGGTGGCGATGCTGCGCGGCAGCACGGTTTCGTCGTTTTGCTCGTAATAGCGTTTGGTGATTTCGACAATCATGCGGCCGGCTTCGAGGAACAATTCTTTGCGGCCGGCGTGGGTGGCGAGATACGAGCCGTTGCCGGGCAGGGATAGGCCGAGCGCTTCGGTCAGGCAATTCATGGAGTTGGCGGTGAACATGCCGGGAGCAGGAGCCGCAGGTCGGGCAGGCGTTTTGTTCGACTTCTTCGACCTGTTGGTTGCTGACATTGTCGTCCGCCGATTCAATCATGGCGTCAATCAAGTCAAGCGGCGTTCGGGTTGGATGTTGGCCACGCCGATGACCTTGCCCGCTTCCATCGGGCCGCCGAGACGAAGATGGTCGGGATGTTCAGGCGCATGGCGGCAATCAGCATTCCCGGAGTGATTTTTGTCGCAGTTGGAAATGCACACCAGCGCGTCGGCGCGGTGGGCGTTCACCATGTATTCGATGGAGTCGGCAATCAGATCGCGGCTGGGCAGGGGGTACAGCATACCGCTGTGTCCCATGGCGATGCCGTCGTCGATGGCGATGGTGTTGAATTCTTTAGCGATTGCGCCCGCTTTTTCGATTTCGCGGGCAACCAGTTGGCCCATGTTGTGCAGGTGGACATGGCGGGCGCGGAGTGGGTGAACGAGGTTGGCAACGGCGATGATGGGCTTGCCGAAGTCGGTTTCCATCACGCCGGTGGCGCGCCACAATGCGCGTGCGCCCGCCATATTGCGGCCGTGGGTGGAGGTTTTGGAGCGGTATTCTGGCATGGGGTATTCCTCAGAGGGGTGGTATTTTTGAAAGACGAGCCGTCTGAAATAAAGGTATCGACATGAGCAACCTTTGTTTCAGACGGCCTTTAGACTCGGTATTTTATATGAAATACCGCATAATAAGAAATGCTTTAAGGCAAACGAAAGGTCGTCTGAAACAAGGTTTCGACTTTTGCGAAAACTGTTTTTCAGACGACCTTGATGATGGGGGATTTATTAATCGAACTTATCCGGTTCGTACAATTCATCCCTACGCAGCTTGAGATAGCGGGTAACTAGCTACAATCCCAGCTATATGCTACTTTGGAAAAAATCTAGTTTGGCTAAATCGTCGGGGTGAATGAAGAAACCGCCCACACCCAGGTCTCCCCATATGATTTCTATCCCGTCCTCCCATTCACTTTGCAGTTGGAACAGCAGGGATATAGTCTTTCAATTCATCGTCTTCTTCGCGTGGGTCATTTTGGGTGAAATCAGGGTAACCGCCTATCTGGTGGCCACCACTGAAGCTTTCCATGACTTCATATTCCAAATCTTCATTGCTGTGAATCTGCCAGAAATTTTTCGTTCTTACCGCCTTCATACCTTTCCAAAATTTGTGCGAAACGGTAGTCGCTGCAACTGACAAGCTGCGTTCCCTGTTCGAACGACATGGCAAAGGACTGTTCGGGATTATGCGGCAGGCCGAATTCTTCGCCGTAGTAATGCGGATAATCCGACTGCTGGAGGCTGTCGTCTTCCACTACGTCGGCATGATAAATTACGCGGAAGCCGTCATTGTTGAGCAGATTATCCAGATCGCAGCCGTATAAATCGTCACTGTGGATGAAAAAAACTGCAACAGACCTTGTCGGGAAAATTCTCCAGCGGTGGTGTTTGGGCGAAGTTGATTTGTGCCAACAGCGTGAGCGGATCACCATTTGCCGTGTGTGGATATTCGGCACCGAGCGGCAAATAGGGAGCGCCTCCGACTTTTGCTGTCCCAGCGGCGCAGGCTGCTTTTTGTTTGCAGGTGACAGCTTGATGCGGACAACGGGTTTTTCAGTAGACAAAAAGCTGCTGCCGGTAGGGGGCGATGAGCGGATTTTCCCAGTTTATCATTTCATTTTCCTTTTAATTTTTCAGTGAATTAACGATATAAAGGTTGTCTGAAACCACATTATTGTCAAACCGAAAATCAATTTTCAGACGACCTAAAAAAATTATACTTTTCTGGTTTTCATGGCTCATTTCAAAAGCCGTTTTCCAGTCCAAACCGCCAAGGGATGGGACTTGGGTGATGCTGTGGTCGGCAAGGTTGATGGCGGTCAGTTCGCCGCCCCAAAAGCGCACCGTGTCGAGGGAGAGGATGTTGTCGGTGTTTATAAAGCCCAGTGAAGACCAGTGTCCGAAGACGATGGTGTGGCTGAGGTTTTTGCCTGTCGGGGGCTTTGAACCAAGGGCGAAGGTTCAGGGGGCATTTTTTTGAGGGTGGATTTGTAGTCGTAGTCGAGTTCGTTTTTCAGCGTCAGCGCGCGCATTCAGGTGAAGACGTTGAGAATCATGCGCAGGCGGTCGTAGCCGGTCAGGTCGTCGCGCCATTCGGCGGGTTTGTTGCCGTACATTTTGGAGAAAAAAACTTTTTGTATTTTTTTGCCGCGCAACTCGGCTTCGGTTTCGCTGGCGAGCAGTTCGGCGCGGGCGATGGTCCATTGGGGCAGGGATGCCGGCGTGAACCATAACATGGCGCACGCCTTTGATCAGCAGGGGCTGGAAGCGCAGCCAATCGAGCATTTTTTTGCTGTCGGGGTGTTGGAGGATGGGGGTGATGGTGTCGCTGCGCTTGACGGTGCCTTCGCCGTAGCCGACGGCGAGCAGGTGCAGGTCGTGGTTGCCGAGAACCATGCGGATGCTGCTTTCGTGTTCCATACAGAATTGGAGGACTTCGAGGGATTTGGGGCCGCGGTTGACGATGTCGCCGACGAGCCAGAGGGTGTCTGTGCCGTGGTTGAAGTTGATTTTGTCGAGCAAAAGGGTGAGTTCGTCGAAGCAGCCTTGAATATCGCCGATTGCGTAGTGTGCCATTGTTGTTATTGTCCGATAGTGTGTGGTGTTTCAGACGACCTTTGGCTTGTGGGAGGTCGTCTGAAAACGGGTTGCGTGTCTTATGCGTTCAGTACCAGCACGGCTTCGGCTTCGACCTGCACGCCTTTGGGCAGGGAGGCGACACCGACGGCGGCGCGGGCGGGGAAGGGTTCTTGGATGAACTCTGCCATGACTTCGTTGAAGACGGCGAAGTTGGCGAGGTCGGTCAGGTAGGCGTTGAGTTTGACGATGTCGCCCAGCGTGCCGCCTGCGGCTTCGGCAACAGCTTGCAGGTTTTTAAAAGACTTGGCGGGCTTCGGTGCGGAAGTCGCCGTTGCCGACAACGGTCATGGTGGCAGGATCGAGGGGGATTTGACCGCTCATGTAAACGGTGTCGCCCGCGCGCACGGCTTGGCTGTATGCGCCGATGGCGGCGGGGGCTTTGTCAGTGTGGATGATGGTTTTGGACATGATTTTCTCCTGTTATCGGGGTCGTCTGAAAGATGGAAGCTTTGATGAAAAACGGTGTCGATTATCGTATAAAAACCGAGTGATTGTGTAGGGTATGGATATTTTCAGACGACCTTTGGTGAAATAAATTTGAATGAGAATAGAATTATAGTGGATTAACTTTAAACCAGTACGGCGTTGCCTCGCCTTAGCTCAAAGAGAACGATTCTCTAAGGTGCTGAAGCACCAAGTGAATCGGTTCCGTACTATCTGTACTGTCTGCGGCTTCGTCGCCTTGTCCTGATTTAGTTAATCCACTATATATCGTATGTACTTCAATTGTTTGCGAAAAACCGCCCGAAGTTTGGACGCTTCGGGCGGTTTCGTTATGGAGGTGTGCGGGAATTAGAATTTTTACGCGGACACGGTGGAAAATTCGTGAGCGTGTACTTTCAAGCCGTCGAATTTGCCCAAGTGGTTATAGCGGTAGCCGGCGTCCAAAGCGACGTTTTCGGTAATGTCATAGCCTACGCCTGCCAATACGCCTACGCCGGTTTTTAGTTTTGCGAATGGATTCAGTCTCATGGAAATTCACACTGCGGTAATCGTCGTCATAAGAAAAAGCGGTTGATGCCTACGCGTGCGCCGACATAAGGTTTGACCGGGGAATTTAAGTTGAAATCATAAATGGCGGAAACGCCAACGCTTTGGAGTTTGATTTTTGAGTCAGTGTGTAATTCCGACCCTGTTCATGGTCTTTTAAAGTTTTATAGTGGGTGTAATCGGCAGCGACACGGAAATCACCGAAATCATATCCGGCAGACAGGCGCGGGCTGAAGCCTTTGCTACTGGTCTTGCCACCTTCATCGTTGGTTTTAAGGGTTGAGTGGCCGAGATCGCCTTGAATATAGAAACCACGGCTGTCATCTGCCAGCGCAACGGTTGAGATGGAGAGGGCAATCAGGGTAGTCAGAATTTTTCATGTTTGTTTCCTTGTAACGGAATAAGGGGTATCACCGCCGAGTATTTATTCAAGGCCGACGGTTATCCCAATTGTATTTTATTATGATAAAACAAACAACATGAAAACTGTCCGTCATGCTTTTTGACAGCAGCCTGCGGATGTTACGGTTTGGCGTATCAAGGTCGTCTGAAAAAAATCCAATCCTACAAAAAGCATTGCAACAAATCGTTTAAAAACAACCGTCCCCGTTCGGTCGGGCGGAACACGGTCGGATCGGTTGCCAACAAACCTTTTTGTCTTGCCGTTTCGATTTGCGCCATGATTTTGGCGGCGGGTACGCCTGTGCGCTCCTGCAACATCGCGGCGGGTACGCCGTCGGTCAGGCGCAGGGGCGTTCATCATGAATTCGAACGGCAAATCTTCGGCGGCGACGGTTTTGCGTTCAACAGCTTCACTCGGCTGACTTTGCATTAAGGCGAGGTAGTCGTTGGGATGGCGGCGGCGGACGGTGCGCTCGATGCGGTCTGGGTAGGAGATTTTGCCGTGCGCGCCCGCTCCTATGCCCAAATAATCGCCGAACTGCCAGTAGTTCAAATTGTGGCGGCACTGCATGGCGGGTTTCGCAAAAGCCGATGTTTCGTAGTGGATAAAGCCCGCGCCTTCCAGCGCGCCGTGTACCGCGTCTTCGATGTCGAGGGCGGCTTCGTCTTGCGGCAAACCTTTCGGCGGCGTATGACCGAACGGCGTGTTCGGCTCCATCGTCAGATGATATGCGCTGATGTGGGTCGCCCCCGTAGTGATGGCGGTTTTGTACGTCGTTTAAGGCCGTCTGAACGGTCTGGTTCGGCAGGGCGTACATCAAGTCGATATTGACTTTATCAAATAATTTCAAGGCAGTAGCTATGGCGGTTAAGGCTTCCTTGCCGTTGTGGACGCGCCCAAGTCGTGTAAGCATATCGTCGTTGAAACTTTGTACGCCAATAGAAAAGCCGCGTAATGCCTGCGTCTTTAAATCCTTGAAACTTCTCGATTTCAAACGTACCCGGATTGGCTTCCAGTAATTTCCGCTTCCGGCTGCAAGCGCAACAGCGAACGCACGCCGCTCAACAAACGGTCAATCGATTCCGCCTGAAACAGGCTGGGCGTACCGCCGCCGAAAAAATATCGTTTCCACCGGTCTGCCCCAAATATTGGGCAATTCGAGCTGCAAATCGGTCAGCAGCGCGTCGATATAGGCGGCTTCGGGCAATCCGTTTTTCAGGCTGTGGGAATTGAAGTCGCAATACGGGCATTTTTTGATGCACCACGGGATGTGGATGTAGAGTGACAGGGGCGGCAGGGCGGTGAGTTGTCCGGGATGCCGAAAGGTAATATTATGTTTCACGTTGTTAGATTTTTTTGTGTTCTCAAATATGGTTAAATTCTCTAAATAATTTGGGTAGTCTATCAATAATTTTAATTGCTTCTTTGTAGCTAGAATAGAGTTCATCTGAAGTTTTTTTCAAGTGAAAATGCTGCAAAATTTTGATGAACTAAGCAGTTTCTATCTAAACCAAGTTCAAGAAATTTTTTTATTGATTCTTCTAGGTCTTCATCTTTAATTTTTTTCCAGTAGCATATTTTTAAAAAGACTCTCCAAAAGATTCTTAAAAAAAGAATTGATATTTTTCTCTTCCCACCTAAACCATGTATGATACTGTCTACTAATAAATTTATTTCTTACTAGCTCAGAAATGATATGTTTTTTTCATGAGTTTGTTCTTGTACATATTCAAGAACACAATTGGTAATTCGATCTTCAAAAATAACTTGAAATGGCCAGCAATAGGGTTTTACGATAGATTTCATCAGTAGAAACTGATAAAGATATTTCCTTATTGTCTTCAAGAAATTTTTTTGAGTTCTTTGTGATCTTCGTATATTCTATCAATAATATCCTTCATGATAGAAGGTTCCTATACTTTTAATGAAATAATCTGTTTAGCTTTTTCTAGTCTTTTTAGCTACTTTGGTAGCATGAGCAGTACCTTTCTAGTAGAGCCTCAGAGAATTCTTCATCCTCAGCTAATTTTTTTGATACTATTTTTCTTCGATAAAAGCCTTCAATTAATTTATTTTCATCAGGGGAGAAAAAAACTTTTTAGCTACGGCATAAAAACAGCCTCAAATATGCCGACATTGAATAAATTTCCTCTTGATCTACTTCTAAAAAAATCTTAGGGTCGAGATCCGGCAGGCGGTTATAAAAAGAGTTAAATAAATCTAATAAGTATTTATTATATTCATTTGAATATTTAGAACATTTTTCCGAAAATTGGTTTAAAAACCTAGTCATTGATGGTCGATAGTTTTTCACTATCAATAAGCATAGCAAAAGATCGTAGAAGAATTTCTATATCTTTCATATGTAAAATCAGGTTCTAGTGAACCCAATAAATTCCTCCAGTTAGAATTGTTATTTATCTTGAAAAAGCATCTTGTAAAAATCTGAGTGATACATACTGGTACGGATTTCTTGTGCTTTCAAATTCATTCCGCCAGTATTCAATCTATTAAAAACTTCAAACATTGAAGAATTATCATTAGATGGCGCATTTTGTTTTACTATAATATTTCTGATTGGTCGTAAAATCTAATTGTAGTTTAAATTCCCCAAGAGTTGAGTAGTTCATTCCATGAAATTTATTTTTGTCAGATAGTTGACTAGGTAATTTAAGGTTGAAAGGAGTAAAATATTCATCATCATGCAATACTTCTTCAGAATTTTTTTCCTTCTCTATCAAAAAAATATTACGTAAAAGCAGAGCGTTTTTCTTTTTAGGAAAAACGTTTTTTTCATAAAAGTAATATATTGACATTAATCGTTGTTGCCCATCGATAACTAAAAATTTATTTCTTTCTTGTTCATATAGAAATAATTGGGGTACTGGAAGGCCTAATAATAATGATTCAATTAATTTAGATGACCTACCGATATCCCAAACAAAATTTCTTTGAAATCCAGGTATGATGACAGCTCCTGATTCAATAAAAACTATTTAATGTCATAACATTAAAATCATTGGGAGTTGCTGTAATATCATATTCATCTATATCTAAATTTTCACATTCATTTTCTGCATAATCATCAATCTGTAATGAGTTAATTTTTTTCATAAGTTTCCATATTGCTAACCTTAAAGTATGTAGAAATATAACTGATTTTTATTATGAAATATTTATTTTTTTGCAACAATTCCCGTAACGCCTGCCCCCTGAGGGCTTTTTGGCAATCGTGGGTTGCGGGTCGTTTTCGTGGCAGGCGGGAACGCAGGCATCATAACAGCTTTTGTTGGAGAGGTCGTCTGAAATTTTCAGACGACCTTTCAAGCATTGCCCCGTCAGAATTTGCCTGTAAACCCAACGGTAACCGCCCGTCCCGGTGCGGGGATGGGGACGTTGGACATCAGGGTCGAGGTAGTAGCGGTTGGTGAGGTTGCTGACGCTGAAGTTCATGCTCAGGTTTTTTTGCTGAAGTTGTAGCGTCCGTAAGCATCCAATACCAAGGCGGAACGCCAGTGGTAGGGGCGGCCTGATGCCTGCATAATCCGCGCCAAGCCCTGACGCGCCAGTTTGTCCTGCTGGTCGGTATCGACGGTGCTGTGGTAGATGCCGCGCATACCCAGTTCCAGCCTGTTGTTGAAGCGGCGGGTGCCGACATCGAGGTTGAGCGAGTATTTCGGCTGCATGGTTTGATAGAAACGGGTGGCACCGAAGCCGCCGTCGATACATTCGGGGATACGGTTGTTATAGACGTCGTAGTTGAAGGCGGTCGATTTGTCACAGGTGCGCTGCTTTAAGCGGTAGTTTGCGCCGAACGAGGCAAACCATTTGCCGCTGTCGATACGGCTTTGCAGCTCGATGCCGCTGGTTTGTTTCTTGTCGTATTGGGTCAGGTTTTTGTTTTCGGTAATGTCGATGGCGTTTTTGATGGTGTTGCTGTAGTAGGTCAGGCGGATATTGCCGTGTTTCAGCCGTTGCCAGTAGGGGGCGAAATTGAAGGAATAGCCTGCCTCCCAGTTGGTGCTGCGTTCGGGCTTCAGGTTGAATTCGGTATTGTAGGCTTCCAGCAGGTTGACGTTGGTGGTGGTTGCTTCGTAAATGCTGGGGAAGCGAGTCGCCTGCGCGAAGCGGGCGAACAGGCGGCTGTTGTCGGTCAAATCGTAGCTGACGGCGATGACGGGCGACCATGCGCCGGCCTTCAGGTGTTTGGGCATGGGCCATACTTCGTCTTCGTTGGCGGGTTTTTTTATAGAGGCGGTGGCCGCCGGTACTGCCCATCGTAGTCGCCCGCTCTTTTTGCAGATAGGGTGTTTGAACATCATCTATTGCAGCATTAGTTAAATATTTGAAATAGCTGCCTTGCAATCCCTGCGGATTGTTTACTTTTTCATTAAATTGCCCTTGCGCGAAAAACCGGCCCTTGATATTTGCCGTCGATATGGGGCGTATAGACTTCTTTCTGCCGGTAAACGGCTTCGTCGTGGTTGAAGGACGGGTTATCTACCTGTGGATTGTCGCCGTTTGCGTTGGCATAGATGACTTCGCCGGTCTGCCTTTCTCCGTTAATCGAATATCCTTTATCGTTATAGTCATAACCGTATTTGTTGCGGAATTCGTTTATCAGACGATTTGACTCGTCAACATCTTCGGTTCTCAGGATTTTCCGCACATCGTCCGCTTCTTCTTTTATTCGCAATCAGTTCGTAATAGGGGATATAGCTGCCGAGGATATATCCGTCCGAGCTTTTCCCTCCTTGCAAATCGACGGAATAAAAACGGATCTTTCCTTGCCCGCCTTGCTTTTTCCAAAGGCATCGTCGTAAGCCCAGAATTTGTCGTAGCGTATGCCCTGCCTGAATGTTCAGGCGGTCGGTTGCCTGCCAGTCGAAGGCGACCCCGCGCCCCATTCGTGGCGGCGTCCCGCCCTCGGACCGGCAACGGCAGTGGCGACTGTGGCGGCACCGATGATGTCGAAGATATCTTTGTCGTTGTTGGTGATTCGGTTGGATTCGTCCAGTTTCTCATATTGGACGTTGGCGGAGAGGGTCATGGCGAGCTTGTCAGTCAGGCGCATGCGGTTGCTGATGTCGGCGCCGGTACGGGTGGCGCGGGTACGCTGTTCTACGCCTGATTTGACGCGGTATGCGCCGGGGAACAGGAGGCGGATCTTTCGGCTCCTCGGCAGGAACCAACCCTTCGGAAACCAGCTCGCGGCAGCCTGTGCCTTCGCTGATGTGCCTGCCGATAAATTCGTTGGGAATTTTATTGTGGACAAAAGCAGTTCGCCCACTTGTTGTATTCCTGATCGCCGTAGGTAACGGCCAAATCCGGCCCGCCGCTTTGATGGCGGGAACCGGTGGTTTGGGTGCGCCAGATATTGGCCTGCAAGTCTATCCAGCGGCTGCCTTCGGGCTTCCATTCGTAGCCGATTTTATGGCTTTTGGTGTCAATGGTGGAGTTGAGCGTTTGCGCAGGTATGACCAGCGGCGGCCTGCCGGGTGAAGTTGAACTCGTTGCTGAAGCCCAGCAGTATGGCGTTGTAAAAGGGGTTGTTTTCGCCGAAACGGACGCGGGTGCGCATATGGCCGAGGCTGATTTTTCTGATTGTTGGGCAGATACCAGTTGGTTTTCAGCAACAGGCTTTTTGCTCGCCACGTTGCTGTTGAACACTTCTTCGCCGGGACGGTAGAGCTTCGCCATGTTCGGTATCATGGTCGCCCCCGTATTGCCGAAATCCGCATTGTCCGGGTCGTATTCCGGATTGTTCAGATAGCCGCCCGCCCCGCGTTTGCCGCTGAAGTAATTGCCTTTTTGCGGTCGCTGTAAGCAATCAGGCCGTCTGAAACATCGGTTTTTAAACGCCACCGAAACCATGCCCGAACGGTCGTCTTTGAAATTGCCGATTTTGCTGCTGCGGCTGCGCGGCGGGTTTTTCTCTTGGAAATCGAGTGCCTGATAAAGGTTCCAACGTTCCGGCGACTGCGCCCGCCGCCCCATCTGCCGTCGGCCTGCCTAGAATGGTGCGGTAGTCCTCAACACCGAGTATTGCAAATTGTCAACGCGGGGCTTTGCCGTATTGCCCGAAAAACTGCCTTTTATCTGAATACCCATTTTTCCCCTCTGGAACAATGTCTTCGGGTTCGATGGTTTGAATGGCGACCGAACCGCCTACTCCCGATTTGACACCTCGAGTCATCGACGGCCCTTTTTCTACTGCAATACTGCGGAACAGGGCGGGATCGACGTAGTTTCTGTCGGCAACGCCGTAATTGTTCATCCATACGTCGACGGTCTGTTCCGTTCCGTCAATGGTGACGGGGATACGGCCTTTTTCCGGCGATGCCGCGGATGCTGGGTGTAATCGCGCTACCTGCATTGCGCGTATTCATGTTGTACACGCCGTTAAGCCCCTTGAGGGATGTCGCCGGCGGCGTCGGGGCGGTAGCGTTCGAGGTATTCTTTGCCGAGATAGGCGTTGGAGACGTTTTTGCTGTATTGCTGCGCTTCGCCTTTTTTTGGTATTTGGTCAGGCGTTTGCCGTGGACTTCGATAGTGTCGAGGACGGCGGTTTCGGAGGTAACTACATCTGCTGCCCACAGGTGCGGGCTATGCCACAAAATACTGAGGCAGGCGACGATGGTTTTTGAAGGGTAGTTTCTCATGTGATGACTCCTCGTATTGTCTTTATAACAGGCGCTCCGTCGGGTGCGGACGGTAATCAATACTTCAAGGAGTGGTTTGTAGAATGTGTTTTATGTTTTTATGATGGGGATTTTTTTGGGTAAGGATATTTGTTGTTTTTGGATATTATAAGTTTTTGAAAAAATTTTTATAAGTTTTTGTTCCTTTGATGGTGCGTTTTACGGATAAACGGGATGGGAAACGTCGTCTGAAAAAACGGAGTTGTAGGGTTTTCAGACGACGTTTTTGTTATTCACTGAGCTTCGATTTTTTTCAACAATTCCCGCAAAGCCTGCCCCCTGTGGCTTTCGGCGTTTTTGATTTCGGGGTCAAGCTCGGCGGCGGTGCAGTTGTGTTTGGGCAGGTAGAAATGCGGGTCGTAGCCGAAGCCGTTGGTTCCTGCGGCTTCTGCCTGCCATTGTCCGCGCCAGATGCCTTCGGCGATGATGGGCTGCGGGTCATTTTCGTGGCGGACGAGGACGAGGACGCAGACGTAGTAGCAGCTTTTGTCGGCTTTGTCGGCGAGGTCGTCTGAAAGGCGTTTGTTGTTGGCGGCATCGGATTTAGGATTGGCTCCGGCATAGCGGGCGGAGAGGACGCTGGGTGCGCCGTTTAATGCGGCGGCGCAGATGCCGGAGTCATCGGCGAGCGCGGGCAGACCGCTGTGGCGTGCGGCGTGGCGGGCTTTGGCGAGCGCGTTTTCGACGAAGGTGTGGTACGGCTCGGGGCATTCGGGCGTGTCGAACTGCGATTGCGGCAGGACTTCGATGTTCAAATCGGCAAAGAGGCCGGAAAATTCTTTGAGTTTGCCTGCGTTGCCACTGGCGAGGACGATTTTGTCGAACATGGGTTTTCCTTAATGGGGTTCGGTTTGTTGCGAGCGCATGATTTGTGCGCGGGCTTTATGGCGGATGTAGAGGGCGAGGCTGCCGATTTGGGCGAAGACGGCGCCGAAGGCGAAATAGGAAGGCGGCGACGGCGGGATTGTTTGCTTTGGATGGAAAGCAGGTAGGCGCCCAACGTTACCAATGCGATGAAGAGCAGGGTGAAGAGGATGGTCAGAATGAGGAAGGTTCGGCGTTTGGTCATTGGTTTTGTTTGTTTCTTTTTAGATTTCAGGTAGCCTTAACGGCAGATGGGGAAGCTTGCTTCCGCTCACAGCCACACATTGTGGCAGGCTTCGTACACTGGCAGCAGGCGGTGCAGGGGTTTCGACTAGCCAGGGTCGCGCTGCCAGCCGTTGCACCAGCGTTCGATATGCGGCGGGGCAAAGCCCGCGCCCAGTTGTGAGGCTACCTGTAAAACCAACGTGCGCCACACTTGCCACGCGGCTTTGTAGTCGGCCTTGCTTGGTTTGCGCTTCGGTTTCGGGCTGGTATTGGCGGATTTGGGCGAACTGGAAAAATGGGCGTTGGAATAGGTCGCAGCTTTGCGGGGTGAGCATGATGGTTTGGCGGGGCATGAAAAAGGGAGAGGCTACCTGAAAAATAGATTTTCAGGTAGCCTCAAACCGGTTTGGCATGCATCCGAAACGGAAAATTTGAGCGGTTACATACCTTGGGTTGGTGGCAGTGTTATTTCAACTGGCTGCCAATTTGTCGAATTTTTGTTTGATGTCGGCCTTGAAGGCTTCCACTTTCTCTTTGCGCTCGGCTTTGCGCTGTTTTTCCACGCTTCGTGTGCCTGACGTGCCACTTCTTCCTGCGCTTCTATTGCTGCCAATACGTCCTGTTGGGCAACGGCTGCATCTTGCGGAGAGTAACGGTTTTGAAACGGTGGAAGAAGGCATCAATACAGCTTCGTCGGATTCTTGCGCCAAAATAATGATTGCAGTACTGCCGTTATCCAGTTTTTTGGCTGTATTTTCCAGCAACGCCCCCTCTTCCAATGTTTGGGCAGTACCTGCATCACTGCCGATGAGTGCGCCAGTAGCTCCACCCAACAGAACACCGATAGGACCGCCGAGAATGCCGACCAGTGAACCAATGAGGCCGCCCGTCCATGTGCCTTCGACCGTATTGGCGGTAAAGTCGGTGCTTTCTGCTGGGATAATCAGACCATTTTCCTTTTTAATCAAAACGGCTTGTGCCACCAAAGCATCTGTTGTCTGCGAGTAAGCTTTCAATTCAGAAAAGGCTTGATAAGCTTCGCTGGAGATGTTGAATAAGACAACGATGATGTTTTGTTTCATAAGTCTACTCCCGTGGGTTGAAAGATTTAAGAACATACAAGTTGTATGCGGTGTCATTGTAAATTACAAGGGGGGGGGAACAATGCGGCAAACAGAACTTTACCTATGTACAGCCTGTAGAACCGGCAAACGGATAACGAACAATACCCAGCCTTAATAGGGATTCGGTTTGTTGCTCACGCATGATTTGTGCGCGGGCTTTGTGGCGGATGTAGAGGGCGAGGCTGCCGATTTGGGCGAAGACGGCGCCGAAGGCGAACAGGAAGGCGGCGACGGCGAACTGTTTTGCTTTGGATGGAAAGCAGGTAGCCGCCGAGCATGATGAGTGCGATGAAAATCAGGGTGAACAGGGCGGTCAGCAGGGAGGTAGGTTTTTTTGTCGGTTCATGATTGGGGACGTTTTTGATAAAGGGCGGACGTGGGGTTTAGGTTGTCCGTTTGTTGTTAGATAGGGATGGCGTTGGTTTGGGAATGGGGGAAGGGTTTGTGGGTTGATGAGGTCGTCTGAAAACTTGGCAATCGGGTTTCAGACGACCTTTGAATGTTCTACGAGCTGTTCGCCCCAGTGTAATTTTTTGGCGCAGGGTTCGAAGTATTGGTAGTCGGTGGGGTGGAGGATGCGCAGGGGGTTGTGGTAGCGGCGGATGATGATGCGGTCGAGGTTTTGTACGTCGATGAAGGATTGTCCGTCGAAATGGACGCAGGGCGTCGCCGCTTTGGGTAACGAGGATTTCGATTTCGGAGGTGTCGGGGATGGCGATGGGGCGGTTGGTCATGGATTGGGGGCAGATGGGCGCGAGGGTGAAGGCGTGTAATCCTGCCCTGCATGATGGGGCCACCTGCGGCAAGGGAGTAGGCGGTGGAGCCGGTGGGGGGTGGAGACGATGAGGACCGTCGGACCGTTGGGTATAGACGAATTCTTGGTTGATGAAGACTTCGAACTCGATCATTTTGTCCGGCGCCGCCGCGTGAGATGACGGCATCGTTGAGGGGCGAGGGCGCGGTGGATGGTTTCGCCGTCGCGGACGAGTGTGGCTTCGATGAGGATGCGCTCTTCGGGCGGGTATTTGCCTTCTAGGGACGAGCTGCAGCTCTTCGGTCATGTTTTCGCGGGGAATTTGGGTGAGAAGCCTAAATGCCCTGGTTGATGCTCGATAACGGGTACGGTACGGGGGCGATTTCGCGGGCGACGGAGAGGAATGTGCCGTCGCCGCCGAGGACGATCGACGAGGTCGCAGTGTTTGCCCAAGTCGGATTTGCTGACGATGTGGCAGCCGACGGTGTCTTGAACGTAGATGCAGCGTTCTTCTATGCCGATTTCGTCCAGATAGACGGTAAAGCCGTGTCCCTGCAGGGAATTGGATGAGGGTGTGGGCGGTGTTTTTGGATTTCGGGGTATTGGGGCGGGTTACGATACCGATGTTGTGAAACGGGCTGTTCATGAGGCATAGGGGTCGTCTGAAAGTTAGTCTATCCAGATGTCGCGTTCGAGCCGGTCGAGGCGTTCATTAAGGCGGGCAACGTCGTCGCGCAGTTTGTCCACTTCTTCCATCCAGGCGGACAGGGGTGGCGGCGTCGATAACAGGGGATTCGGGTTCGCGGGAAAAAGTCGCTGATTTGCTCGGCTATGCTTTGTCCGATTTTTGACGGTTTGTCCGATGTTTGCGGCGCGTCCGCTGATGCTGCTTGCGAGTGAGTCGCCGAAGATGCGGGCGAGGTCGTCTGAAGCGTAGTGGCGCAGGCTGCCGAGTATGGGCAGGACGGTCATGCCGAGCATGAGGTCGCCTTCGAGGCTGATGTCGCCGACGCCGGGTTCTTGTCCGGTCAGGATTTTGCGGATGGCGCTTTGGTGGAAGGTGATGAGGGGTGTCGGCGGGTTGGTCGGCGGTTTCGAGGAAGCCGTCGTGATTGATGCGTCGGTCAGTCCGAATCCGGCGAGGTTGAGGCTCAGGGTTTTGCCTGACAGGCGGGACAGGTCTTGTCGGTGTTCGGATTTTTGCTGTATCAGGTGGTTGATAACGGGAAATAGGGGCGGACATAGGGGTGTTCTCGATACTTTCGGGCTTGGGGTTGTATAGTGTGTAAACTTGATTTGTGCGGCGATGCTTCGCCTTATCCTAATTTTGTTGACTCACTATGTTAAGTAAGACTGTGTTTTTTTGGTTTTGGTTTTGCCGCTGCCGAAAGGTCGTCTGAAACGGTCGCGGAGCCGTAATTTTACAGGCTTAAGCCGTCGGCGGAAACGGTATTTACAATTTTGCCGCTGCTGGTGTCGTCGGGTGAGAAATCGGGCGGCGGAAGTCCGAGTTTGGCGGCTTCGGCGGTATAAAAATCGCGGCGGGTCGGGTGGCGCGGTTCGACGATGTTGCGGATGCGCCTGCCGTTTGGATGGAGGGTCGTCTGAAACAGGGTTTCGACGGCGATGTCGCGGTGGACGATATTGACGGGCTGGTTGCCACCGGGATGTTTTGCTTTTGAACGAGGCGGCTGACGGGATGGCGTTCAGCGGAATATAGCCCGCCCAGCCGCAGGATGTCGATGTTCGGAACGCCGCTGTCGAGCAGGGTATTGCTCGGCGGCGATGATTTGACGGGCGGACTCGGTTTTGCGGGTCGGGTGTGGCGGTTTCGTCGCATTCGCGCGCTTTATCGCCGTAAACGCTGGTGCTGCCGGTGAAAAATCAGATGTTGCACGTTGCACGCTCGGGCAAGTTCTGCCCATTGTTTGACGGTATCGGCGTAATGCGTCAGCGAGGATGGCGGCAAGAGGCAGAACCAAACGGGTTTGTCGGCGTGGTGCCGCCAAAAAGCTTGTATCGCGGGCAAGGTTCGCGCTTTGAAATACGCTGTCTTGATTGAGGTCGAGGGTGTCCGAGGTGTATGGGCAGATTAATATCGTCCGAAGTCAGGCTGCGTTTGATAGCGGCAACGCGGCTGCCGTTTTCGTAAAGTTTCTGCGCCAAAGGACGGCCGAGGTAGCCTGAGGCCTAAGATAGATGCGTCGGGGAGGCGGAAGGAGGGGTATGTATCATGTTTATAGATGAATGCCGTCTGAAATAGGCTCAGACGGCATGGAAATTATGACTGCGCACCGCCTATTTTCCGGTCGTATTCCTCGCGGTGTTCGGCAAGAGGTAGGGACGCAGGGAGGCTTAAGGTACGGCGGATGCCGCGTGCTGGAGTCTTCGGTCAGCTTGGTACGCCCGCGTAAGGAGCTGTCGAAGTCGAACCAGTATTTCGTGACCATCCACATATTGACGGCAAGGTCGTTCATGGCGGTTTGGTCGGCTTGGATGATGTTCAGACCGTTGAGCTGGGTGAGCAGGTTGACCAAGAGCGGGGAGACTTTGGCTTGGGTGAAGGTATTGTGTTCGCCCAATAGTTCAGCACTGCGCGCAAGCGAAAGTGTTCACATCGCTGAAGAGGAAGCGGTATTCCCACATGACGTCGTAAATACCTGCCATATAGTTGATGGAGTCTTCCACATCGGACGGCAACACGGCTTCATTCAGGTATGCCAGCAGGGCTTCGCTGTAACGTTTGAATAGTTGGACGATGATTTCGTCTTTGTTGCGGAAGTGGTAATAGAGATTGCCGGACTGATGCCCAAATGCGCCGCAATATGGTTGGTACTGATGTTGCGCTCACCTTCCTCGTTGAAGAGCGTCAGGCTGGCGTCGATGATGCGGGTGTAAGTATTGGTTTTTGCAATGCGGGTCACGGGCATACTCCTTGGATTTATAGGCTGAACGAAGCGGGCAGCCAATTGGGTTCGGCGTGTAATTCTACCTGAAATCGAGTAAATACTGTATCGCAGACATGTTGCGCCAGTTGCGGACGTCGTCTGAAGAAGCATTGTTTTTGTTCACCAAAACCAAAGCCTGCCTGTCGTGTACCGCCGCGCCGCCGATTTGGAAGCCTTTCAGACGGCATTGGTCGATCAGCCAGCCGGCGGCGAGTTTGACCGAACCGTCGGGCTGCGGATAGCGCGGCATATCCGGATGCTGTTGCAACAGGGACGCAGCTTTTTCCGCGCTGACGACGGGGTTTTTAAAGAAACTGCCGACATTACCAAGTACGTTAGGATTGGGCAGTTTACTGTTGCGGATTGCACACACTGCATCGGAAACGTCTTTCGCCGTCGGCGCCCTGTCCGCGCTCCGTTCGGCAACGGCGGCCGCCAAATCGCCGTAACCCAAATTCGGCTCGAAACGCTCTTTCAGGGCGAATACGACCGAAAACAATCACATAACGCCCTCTGCCTTCCTGCTTGAACAGGCTTTCGCGGTAGGCGAAGCGGCAATCGGCATTGGCAAGCTCGACAAAGGTTTCCGTATCCAAATCGAAGCAGCGCACGCTGTGAATCACATCTTTCGCTTCCACGCCGTATGCACCGATGTTCTGCACGGGCGACGCGCCGACCGTACCGGAATCAGGCTCAGGTTTTTCCAGACCGTTCAAACCCAGCGCGACGGTGTGCAGGACAAAAATCGTGCCAGATTTCGCCCGCCTGCGCTTCGATGTAAACGAGGGCCGTCTGAACGCGCAATCTCGCGTATGCCTTTTGTTTTTCCATATGTACGACCAGTCCGGCGTAATCCTGCATCAAAAAGGATATTGCTGCCGCTGCCGAGCCATAAAACGGTATCGCGGTCGAACTCGGGCAGTCGGACGATGTCGCGCAATTCATCGGCGTGTTCGAGCGCGATAAAGGCTTGGGCTTGGGCGCGAAGGCCGAAGGTGTTGTAGGGGTAAGGTCGGTTTGGTATTGGATGGGTTGCATGATGATTTGTGATTTTATGGAGGATTCAGGTCGTCTGAAAACTAACTATTTAACAATTACGATAGGTAATGGGGTTTTGGGGGCGCTTTATAGTTTTCTTGGGAAGAATAGGTCAGCTTATTCACGATTTCTTTATAAATGTCAGAGTCATCTGGTAACGGCTTGCCTTCAAACATCCAACGGCCTTGAATAATATCGTCGGCAGAAATCCATCTTTCGATTTCATACACTGCCAATGTCCAGCCGCGATAGACTGCAACTGCATATTTTGCTTTTTCACGTCGGCTTCCGATTTTCCAATATTTCCGTGTGCGTTCGTAAATTTCCTTATCCCTATTGGTTTCAGGAATATTCCCGGATCTAATACCTTTTTCAGTTTCTCGTATTCGTTATTAATCGTAATTAAAACAATGGGTTTATCAGTTTTTAATTCTTGAGCATCATACTTTCGTTTTAATTCCGACAAACTCATTAATCCTACTTCTGAAGAATGCGTCCCCCCTTGAATATTAGTCAGCGGCTGCTGGCTCGGCTTGACTAGGGAGAGTAGGTCTATTGCCATCGCTTCATATTCAAAAGCCTGTTTGTCTGTTTGGATGTTGTGCCGCAGAATGTAATACACGGGCTGGTTTCCGCTTTTATGTATTTCCTAATCAAGGCAATTTTATCACTTGGCGTTTCTGTTTCTTGTAATGAACCTAAGGCATGATGGAAAACGCGATTGCCCACGCCTTTACCTACATAGAAAATATTGCCGTCTCTAGGGTCAATCAAGCAATAAACATAGTAAGCAAGTTTTTCTATAATGGAAGTTGAAAACATCCTTAAAAGTGAATAAGCCGTAAATAAAACATCAATGGAGGTCGTCTGAAAGAAATTTCAGACGACCTTATGCGATCTGACCATCTCCCTGCTGCACAATTCCAAGCACCACACCAAGGCGACGGCGGCGATGGTGAGCGAGGCAATCAATGCCGTCCAGAAGCCGTAAATGCCCATATCGAAACGGTAGGGCGAGCAGGTAGCCCGGCAGCAGGCCCGCAGCCCCAGAAGGCGGCAGCGTGGATGAACATCGGCACCTTGGTGACTTTGTAGCCGCGCAGGGCGTAGGACGCGATGCATTGAGTGAAGTCTGCCGGTTGGAATAAGCCGGCGAACAGCAGGACAGTGGCGGCGATGCTTAAAAACCGCCGGATCCTTGTTGTACATGCTTGCCAGCGGGGAACGGAATAATACCAAGAAGCACGGTAATCACGGCGAGCGCCCAGCCCGACACCAGCGATACGCCCGAAATATAACGCGCCCGCGAAAATTCGCGCCGCCCCAGAAAAAAACCGATGCGCACCGTCCCCGCCGAGCCGACGCTTTGCGGAATCATATAGAGAATCCCCGACAAACTGATGCCGACCTGCTGCGCCGCCACGTAAGCCTCGCCGAAAGGCGCAATCAAAAATACGATAAACGAAAACGCGCTGGCTTCAAAAATAAGACAGCCCGATGGGCGCGCCGATTTTTCCAAATCTGTTTGAACACCGCCCAATCCGGTTTGCCGGATTTTGCCGTCAGTCCGAATGGGCGGAAGAATTTTTTTCCTTAGCGATATAAATCCACAACGCCAGCGCGCTGAACCAGAACACCGCCATCGTTGCCAACCCGCAGCCCGCGCCGCCCAAAGCGGGCATACCGAGTGCCGTAAACAAAAAAATATAGTTCAGCGGCACGTTCAACACAAACGCCGCGAAGCTGACCAACATAATCAGGCGCGGGCGGTTCAGGCTGGAAGCGTAGGCGTGTAAGGCGCGGTGCACCATTGCCGCCGGCATCGCCAGGCTGGTGAACAACATATACTGCGCCATCGTGCCTTCCACATAATCGCTCAAGGTCAGCCAGTTGCGGAACGGCGTAATCGCCGTCCACATCAATACCATGCCGAAAATCCCCAAAAACAGCCCGAACCAAATCCCCTGCCGCCCCGTTTCGCCTACTTCGTCGGTTTTACCCGCGCCGTAAAGCTGGGCAATCAGCGAGTTCAGCGCCGCCATAATGCCCATAAACGTAATATAAACCGTGGCAAACGCGCTGCTGCCCAACGCCACCGCCGCCAAGTCCTCCGTACTCGCATCGCCCGCCATCACGGTATCGACGAAACCGATGCCCACCTGCGCGACCTGCGCCAGCAGCATGGGCAGGGCAAGGGGCGGCCAGCAGGCGGACTTCTTTCAGGAAGACGGAAAAAGGAAAAAGCGGTTGAGGTCGAGCAGCATAAGTGTTTGTAGGAATTTAAAAAGCGGAAATATAGTGGATTAACTTTAAACCAGTACGGCGTTGCCTTGCCTTAGCTCAAAGAGAACGATTCTCTAAGGGTGCTGAAGCACCAAGTGAATCAGTTCCGTACTATCTGTACTGTCTGCGGCTTCGTCGCCTTGTCCTGATTTAAATTTAATCCACTATAAAAGAAACAGGTCGTCTGAAAACAGACGGCCTGTTCCGTATGGGCATGGGATGCGACATTATAGTGGAAACGGAGGTCGATTGACAGCGTCTCCGGCAGCTTTTCAGACGACCTCCTACGCATCAAAGCAAAGCTGCTGCCGCATGATGGCGCGGATGATGGTGCGGTTTGGATGCAGGGCGGTGCGCGAGGCGTTGGGACAGCGGCTGGGGCATGCCGAGGATGTCGGCGGCAATGGCGGCGGCGCAGACAGGGGGCGGTGGCGAGTCCGCGCGTGCCGTGGGCGGTGTTGATGTGAGCGTTCGGCAGGTAGGGGCAGGGGACGTTGTCGAGGCGGTAATTTTTGTCCAACGCGAGTTTGGCGTGAGGCGGTCTGTATGGCAGCGATGTCGCCGAGCGCGCCGACGACGGGTAGGTGGTCAGGGGCTGTCGCAGCGCAGGGCGGCGTGTCCTTGCGGTTGTGCAAAGGGTCGTCTGAAACCGAGAGAAGCGGGTTTTGCTCAAACAATGATTGCGCCAATGGCGGGTTGAGCTGTTGCAGGGCGGCGCGGTTGGCGGCTTCTTCGTGCGGGTGCCAAGCGTCGTCGTCGCTGTTGAGGACGAAGGTTGCGCCGTAACAGTGTTGCCCTTGCCAGCTCGGGCTTATGTAGCTTTCGCGGATAAGGCGCAGCGCAGACGTGTGGAAAAACCGCTTGCCGCCGCTACGCCGGTTTGCCCGCGGATTTGGCGGAACGGCAGGGCGGAGACGTTGGCATCGGCGGCGTTCGGGCTGTGCGCGCCCATGCAGTAGATGATGTGGGTTGAGCTGAAGCTGCCGTGTGGCGTGTGTGCCGTCCAGTTTGCGCCGTCGTATTCGGCGGAGGATAAGGGCGTGTCTTCGTGCAATGCAATCAGCGGATGATCCAGTAAGGCGCGGACGACGGCGGGCGGGTTCAGCCATACGCCCTGCGGCCAGTAAAGGCCGTCTGAAAAGACGTCTATGCCTGCAATTTGCGCGGCTTCGTCGGCGGACACGCTGCGGTAAAGGTGGGCGTGATGCTGTTGCAAACCCAATGCCTGATTGCGTTTGCGTTCGGCTTCGTCGAAATTGAGGTGCAACACGCCGTCGCCGCCCCATGCGTCTGAATCGGGCAACAGGTCTTGCAGCAGGCGGCGGGTGTAGCCGTAGCCCGCCAGCAGCAGTTCGGTCTGCTCGGTGTCGTGCGGCGAGATTTTGGCGTAGAGCAGCCCTTGGCGGTTGCCGCTGCCGCCTTGCGCCGCTTTGCCCGCCTCCAAAACGGTAACGCGCACGCCGTGTTCCGCCAGTTTGCGCGCGGTCGCGGCGCCGGCTATGCCCGCGCCGATAATCAGCGCGTGTTCGGGCGGAGTGGTGGCTTGAGGTCGTCTGAACCAAGGTTTGACAGGCTTGGGGGCGGCTTGCGGTACGACTTCGGTCTGCCATTCGATACGGTCGAAATGTTCGTGCAGGCTGTCGGCGCAGTGTGGCGGGACAAGCCAGAGATGTACGTCGGGCAACAGGTTTTCCAGAAAGTTGACGCTGTTGAACTGAAGGCATTTCACGGCTTGGTCGAGGCGGGTTTTCAGACGATCTTCCAACTCGGTCGGGGCATCGGACAAAGGAAAATCGGGCATGCGGTTTTCGCTCAGACAGGCAACCAGATGCAGTGGCGTGGGACGGGTTTCGATCACGCGGGCAAGTTCGGAGGGGCGGGCGGGGTGTTCCAAGCAAGGATGGGCATAGCGGGGTCGTCTGAAAAAGAGGTTGATTACTGAAGCGCCGTCTGTCGGCTTGCCTTAATGCTTTTTCTCCCTGCTCTTTGACCGGCTCTTTGGTCTGAACCGGCGTAACCGGGAAAAAAACAAGATCAGCGGGTTGGCTTTAATCTGCTGCCAGAGCTTTTGCACAAATTGCCGACGCTGCCGATTTTCGTGCCGCGCGAGCGTAGGGCGACAAAGAGGGCGAGGGTGAAGCTGACGATGAGGTTGACCAAGCCGATGGCGAGGACGCTGCAAATGCCGAGCAGGAATGTGCCAAAGCCGATGTTGCCACTGATGGCGGCATAGCCGAGGTTGGCGGAGGAGAAGGCGACATGGCGGATGTCCAGCGGTAGGCCGAGGAGGTGTCCGAAGTAGCCGGTCATGCCCAAGAGCATCCGAAGATGAAGTTGCCGACCAGTGAGCCGTAGTGTTTGTGGATGTAGGCGGCGAGAACGCGGCGGGGTTTGGGGCGCATGATTTTGCGCAATAAGGGATTGAAGGGCAGGCGTTGGCGCAGGTTGAGATAGTCGGCGCGGTTGTCGAAGAAACCTGCGATGATGCGGAACAGAACAGCCACAAGCCTGCAATAGCGGCATACCATAGGGTCGGATGATTGATGATGTCTATGGATTTGAACTGGTAGGCGGTGGTGTGGGCATCGAGTATGGGCTGTTGGTGCAGATGGGCATAGCCGAACGATATGGCACACGCCAAAAGGATAGCGATGGAAACGTTGCCGAAGACGGCGACGCTTTGGGAGCGAGCATACGTCGATGAGGAGCTTGGCGAGCTTGTTGTCCACTGCCTTGCCGCCTTCGTTGAGATCGACTGTTCGGCGAAGCTGGCGGCGGTCATGGCGGGCTGTTTGGTGGCGACGGTGCAGTGCAGCATATGGATGAGCATGAAGCCTATGCCGTGAGTTGGTACTGACAGCAAGGAGGTAACGAAGGGGCTGAAGCCGAGTGTGCCGATGTGGATTTTTGTGCAATGCCATCAGGGGCGATGATGACGCCGCCACCCGCCGCGGAGTAGAACATTTTGAAATATTCTTTGCGGTTGCGGGTGATGTAATGCTCGCCGTGGTGGCTTTTTGTTTTCGGTAATGCTGCGGGCGAGCATGCGTATGCTGCTGCGGCGCAGGTGGCAGGTACTGTATTGCTCGACCGCGGCGTAGATGAGGGAATTCATCAGGGTTATGGTCAGGCGGTTGCGGTTGCCGGCATCGGTTTGGATGTCGGTGAGCAGTTTCAGGCGATCTACGGTCTGCTGGAGCCGTTCGAGCAGGTGGGCGACTTTGACGGACGAGCCTGAACCTGCGCCCGTCCCTTTTTCGGCGCAAATAGTCGATCTGGCTGCAACATTGGTCGAACATGACTTCAAGGTGGGCGGTGTCGTAAGGGGTGGTGTCGTTGCGGTAGTGTTCGACCAGTTTGGCGGTTTCGCGCTGAAGGGCGACGAAGGGGCGAATCGGCTTCGAGCAGGCGCGGGGCGATGCGGATGAGGTCGGGTTCGATGGCTTCGGAGGCAATCCAAATGGCCAGCATTTCGATGGCACGCAGGCGGGCGTCAACCAACTGGCGGCAGGCGTTTTGCAGCAAGGCGGGATCGGCGCTGGTGCGGATCAGGTCGTACAGGCTCAACCATTGGCGGATGCTGAGGGTTTGCAGCCATTTGTCGTCGTTTTCGGAGTGGAAAAGGTAGAGGAACACTTCGCGCAGGTTGGCGAAGTCTTTATAGGACGGGCTGAAACGTTCGTATATGCGTATGCCCATCTCGCGGGTAAAGCTGTGGCGCGAGAAGATGCCGAGTTTGATCAGCGCGGGATAGATGTGGACTTGCGAAAGCCAGTGGTAGAAGCGGCCACAGAAGTTTTTTCCGAGTTCTTCGTCTTGTTTGAGCGTGGCGATAATCAGGTCGAAGCGTTCTGCCGCCTGTTTTTTGCCGCCGCGCCGCAGGAATTTGATTAAGGCGTTGAGGATAAGGACGAAATCGGTGTCGGTCAGGCTTTTGGAAAGTAAGGGATGTAGATTTTGGTGAGTAATTTTTTCCATTGCGGTATTTTTACACAAAACGGCGGGTTTGATAAGTTCGGGTAATTTATGCAACCTGCTGTAAGCACATTTGATATTTTGGAGCAATGTTTGACGATTTCAACCCTCTTTGTTTTGAAAAGGTCGTCTGAAAACCGTTTTCAGACGACCTTTCGCTACTTTCAGCATCTCTTCGGGGAATGTTGCAGACGGGAATCGGATTGACTTTGTGTTGCATGGCTTTGTGCAGGCGGGTGTAGATTTCAAGACTTCGCGCTGCCTGCCTTCAAAATCTTCAGGGACGGCGCGTACCGTAAACACTCATCGCCCATTCGAGTTCGGGATAGCTCGCGCCCATCTGTTCTTCGTCCGTGCGTTCGGTATCCCAAAAGCCCGTCGGTCGGCACGGCTTTTTGGATGGACTCGGCGATGTCCAGTTCGGCGGCAATTTGATAAATCTGCGTTTTGGTCAAATCGGCAATCGGGCTGATGTCCACGCCGCCGTCGCCGTATTTGGTGAAGAAGCCCACGCCGAAATCTTCGATTTTGTTGCCCGTACCGGTAACCAGCAAACCGTTTAGCTGACCGTAATAATAAAGCGTCAGCATCCGCAGAGCGGCTGCGGGCGTTGGCAAGCGCAAGCTGTTTGGCGGGGAACTCGGTTTCATCGACCTCGACATCGGCGGCAAAAAGTATCGAAAGTCGGCGTCAAATCCACGCATCCCGCTGACGTTGGAAAACGCCTGTTCCAACCGGCGGATGTGTTCCTGCGCGCGGCTGACTTGGTCGGCTTTTTGGCGGATGGGCATTTCAAGCAGCAGAACCTTCAGCCCCGTCCGTGCCGCGATGGCGGAAACGACTGCGGAATCGATACCGCCGGAAACGCCGACGACAAACCCTTTGGCGTGCGGCGGCGGCATAGTTTTGCAGCCAGTCGGCAATATGGCGGATAACGGCTTGCGTCTGCATAGTCAGGCTCCTGATTTGAAAGGGGAATCATACCCGATTTTTGAGAGGCTGCGGCATATGGACGGGTCGTCTGAAAACACAGTTTTGGCATTGCGAAACCGATTGCCGCGTTTGCAATATTGTCGGTTTGAGGTTTTCAGACGACCTGTGTCATGAGCGGTTGGCTCCGTGTTTTAATGAGATTTTTGTTTGACTTGTCTTTATATCGATAAATTTGCAGATTGGTTGACCTGCCGCCCTTGAAAAGAATTGATTTCATAGGTAATGCCATCATACACGGCGCGTGTACTGATCAGCTCTTCATTCAGCGGCTGTTTCTGTTTAAAAGGCTTCGATGTTTTGGATATGTTTGTCCAACAGGTTTTTAAACAGGTTGTCCGGTTTGTTTTTATGGTCGATGGTAGAAATGATTAAGTCGGGGATAGTGGTGTCTTTCAAGATAAGTCCATCGTTTCCAATCACAGCATCCACACGTCTACCTTGTTATTGACATGATATATGTTGACACTATACGGACATTCCGGATTGGCAAAGTCTTTTAAAACTATTGTTACAGAAAAAAGATTGGCAAGGTAGTTAGCGGCGCTATACATGTTTTTCTTCCCGAAATTTCTTTTAAAGATTTCGTTATTGCTGTTTTCTATAAAGCCTAACTCTTGCAATTTGGGGACAATCAGTTCTTTGTTCATGGGGATAGACAGGCGTTTAACTGCCTCGAAATGCGTAGGTTCATATCGTGGGTATGCCGCAGGGTCTGCAGGCGGGAGCCGAGGAGGCGTATTAAACTTATACTCGGAAGGATGACATTCAAAATGCGGTGTAGCTGCGGTTTTAACGGCTTCTGCATCTTGCATTCTATCTTGCGTCAAATTCGGCTGATTGATACATGCCGCCATAATCAGCAAACCCGCCAATACCATCAGCCTTTTATTGACTATCTCCATGATTTCACTTTCTTTATTTGGTTTTTGTTGTAATCAGTTATGGGCTTTCTTTCAGGTTTTATATCGATAGATTTGTAGTATTGTTCTCCTACCTCCACCAAATGAGTTGATTTCATAGGTAATGCCATCGTATACAGTACGCGTACTGATCAGCTCTCCATTAAGCGGCTGTTTCTGTTTAAAAGGCTTCGATGTTTTGGATATGTTTGTCCAACAGGTTTTTAAACAGGTTTTCAGGCTTGTGTTTATGATTAATGGTAGAGATAACGAAATCAGGGAATGGTGGTGTCTTTTAAGATGAATCCATCGTTTCCAATCAATATTTCTACGCCGTTTACCTCATTATTTATATGATAAATATCGATATCATATAGGCACCTTGATTGACAATGTCTTTTAAAGTGATAGTTATAGAAAAATATTTTTCATTATAGTCAACAGTATCATACATATTTTTCTTTCCGAAATTTTTCATAGATTTCGTTACTACTGTCTTCTATAAAGCCCTAACTTCTGCAATTTGGGAACAATCAGTTCTTTGTTCATAGGGATAGAGAGACGTTTGGCTTCATCTCTAAAAGTCGATTTTCTCTGTTGCGCTAAACTGATTGGTATACTTGTAACATTAGGTAAAGGTGGGGGATTTCTGGGAGTGTATTAAATTTATATTCGGAGGGATGGCATTCAAAAATGAAGGAGGGTGAATTTTTCTGCTTGGTTTTAGCAGTTTGGACATTTTGTTTTCCATTCAGGGTTAAGTTTGATTGATTTGTACATGCCGCTATAACCAGCAAACCCGCTAATACAATCAGCTTTCTATTGAATGTCTTCATTATTGATAATCTTCTTTGTACTTTTTCGATGTTCATCATCTCCTGATGCGGTTTGTAACAAATAAATCGGGTTTTATGTTGGGTGGAAATGACGATGAATTTTGTATGTTAGCTGGGTTGAGATAATGGGTAAAAGAAAATGGGATAAGCGGTGGAAGGTGTGTCTGAATGGTTTGCTTTGTTTAGCGAGATATAGTGGTAACTTTAAACCAGGACGGCGTTACCTCGCCTTGTCCTGATTTAAATTTAATCCACTATAAATGGCTTGATGATGCGAAAAGGTCGTCTGAAAAACTGAACTGGCCCCAAATCTTGGACACTCATAAAAAGCCTATTCAGGCGCTCTGTGCAAGCTGGGTTCTGTATGCGACAGGACTCAGCTTTTTTTCAATTTCAAACTGCAACGCTCCGGTTGTAGTAATCCATATAGTCATCTATCTGCTTCATCAATTCATCTACCGTCAATTCACCTGCATTATAGAAACACTCCGTCTTCAACACCGCAAAGAAGCTTTCCATCGGCGCATTGTCCCAACAGTTCGCCTTTCGCGACATACTTTGAACCATGGAATGCTCCGCAAGCAATTCCCTATACCCCGCCGTACGGTACAGCACACCTTGGTCCGAATGAAGCATCGTTCCTTTATCAGTCAGACGGGGTGCGGCTTTTTCGAGCATTTCCTTCACCATTTCGCTGTCGGCTCTGCGGCTCATGGCGTAGGCGACGATCTCGCGGTTGAACAAGTCCAAGATTGGCGAGAGGTACAGTTTGCCGTCCTTCCCTTTGAGTTCGGTAACGTCGGTCAGCCATTTTTTTCGTTGGGCTTTCGGGCTTTGAACCGGCGTTTGAGGAGGTTTTTCCGATATTTCGCCCATGGCGGGATGGCGGTAGGCTTTTTCGCCCGTATGAGGGGCTTTCAGTTCCAACTGCTTCATCAACCGCGCCACTTTTTTTGTGGTTTCCAACCCAATGCTGCGGCAATGCGCCTTTGTCCGTAGCGTCCTTTATGCCGCCGGTAGGTTTCGACGAGGAGGGCTTTGTCGGCTGCGTCGGGGTCAGGTCGGTCTTGGTGGTGGTAGTAAAAGCTGCTTTTGGGCAGGTTTGCGATGTGCAGCAGGTATTTGAGCGGGTGTTGCGCCCTCAGTGTTTTGGACGGTTTGGCTTTGTCCTTTTCGGTCCGCTTTTTGGCTGAGGGGCTTTTAACTCCTTTAGGTAGGCGACCTCTGCGCGCATATAGCACAACTCTTCAATAAGCTCTGCCTGCGTTTTTCTTGGTCAGGGTTTATCTGAGATGAAGGGGTTTTTGCGGTGTTGGGGCATGGTTTTGGATTGGGGATGTTCGAGTGCGCCGATACCGCCTTCTTGATAGGCGCGTATCCATCGTCTCAGGTGGGTTCGGGAAATGCCGTAGTGGTCTGCGGTACGCTGTTGGCTGCGTATATGCAGGTAGTGGAGTACAGCTTGGTATTTGAAGTGTAATGTATATTTGCTCATAAAAACTGCACCTTGTGAGTTGGAGGGATGTGTCCAACTTTTTGGGGTGCAGTTCAAACCCAGATTTGAGCTTTTCAGACGACCTTTTGTTTGGGGCGGTATCAATAAACGTCGCGTTGGTAGCGTTTGTCTTCGCGCATTTTCGTTGAGATAGTCTTCGGCATCGTCGCGGCTGAGTTTGCCTTGGGTTTCGATGACGTCGAGCAGGGCGGTTTCTACGTCGCGTGCCATGCGGGTGGCGTCGCCACAGACGTAGAGGTGTGCGCCTTGTTGCAGCCAGTTCCAGACTTCGGCGGCGTGTTCGGCAATTTTTGTGTTGGACATAGACTTTGTGTTCGCCTTGTCTGCTCCATGCCAAGTCGGCGCGTGTGAGGATGCCGTCTTTGCGGTAATCGCTCCATTCAAGCTGGTACAGGAAGTCGTCGGCGAGGCGTTGGTTACCGAAGATGAGCCAGTTTTTGCCGTTGTCGCCGTTGGCGGCGCGTTTGCTGCATGAAGGCGCGGAAGGGGCGATGCCTGTGCCTGCGCTTATCATGATGACAGGGGTGTTGCCGTCGGCGGGCAGTCGAAAAGTGGGATTGGGTTCGACGAAGACGCGTACTTCGCCGCCTTCTTCAAGACGTTCGCCCGAGATAGCCTGAGGCTGCGCCGGTGTAGGTGTTGCCGTGGTGTTCGAAGCGGACGACGCCGACGGTCAGGTGGACTTCTTCGCCGACTTCGTCTTGCGCGGAGGCGATAGAGTAAAGGCGCGGGGTTTGGGGGCGGAACAGTTGGAACAGGGGTTTGCGCGTCCAGCGGATGGGGATGGGCGGCGAAGACGCCGACGGGCGGGGTGGCGGCGAGGTAGGCGTCCAATCGGGCTTTGTCGGCGGCTGTGGTTTTGAGTTCTTCGCTGCCGGACAATTCGGCGTATTGCTGCACGAGTGCGGCGTGTTTTGCGTGATGTCGGCGGACTCGGTCAGGGCGGTGCGGATGTCGGTTTCGAGGTCGTCTGAAAGGCGGATTTTTCTTCGCCGCTTAATTGGTGCAAATCAAGGATTTCTTGAACCAAAGCGGGAGCGTTGAGCGGGAGTACGCCTAATGCGTCGCCTGCCTGATAGTGCAGTCCGGAGACGGACAGGTCGATTTCGATGTGTTCTACGTCTTTCTCGGCGGAGCGGGACGTGATTTTTGGCGGACGGACAGGGTGGCGGTATAGGGTTTGTCTTTGGTATAGACAGTACCTGCGGTTTGAGGGGCGACAGGGGTTGCAACGGATGCTGCGGCGGTTTGCGCGGCAAGCTCGGCGACTTGGGGGACGACGGCTTCTATCCACGCGTCAGCGGCGCTTTGGAAATCTAAATCGCAGATGCCCAAGTCGTTCAGACGACGTGCGCCCAGTTCGGCAAATTTGGCGTCAAAGTCTTTGCCCGCTTGGCAGAAATTGGGATAGGAAGAATCGCCCAAACCTAAAACGGCAAAAGTGAGTTTGCCCAAATCGGGGAGCTTTTTGCCGAAGACGAATTTATACAGCGGCAGGGCTTCTTCGGGCGGCTCGCCCTCGCCTTGCGTGGATGTTACCAATAACACGATGTCTTCATCGGGCAGGGTTTTGCTTTTGAAGTCCCCCGCGCTGCTCAATACGGCTTCTACGCCGACGTTTTTGAGTTTGGCGTGAAGAGATTCGGCCACGCCGCGCGCATTGCCCGTTTGTGAGGCGGATAAGACCAACACGCGTCGCGCGGGGCTGCAACGGCGGGAGCTGCGGAAACACCCAAACCGCCCGCCGCCCCTTGACTTTGCGCCCAGCAGTAGCCGGAAAGCCAAGCGAGCTGTGTAGGCGAGAGGGCGGCGAGTTGTGCGGAAAGTTCGGTGGGAAGCGGGTTGGCTGGGGTCATATCGGTTTCCTTTGTGCGGACGGCTGCTTGAGGCAGAATGTTTGCCTGCGCGGCTTTAATTGTTTGGTTGAATGGTGATTTTTCTGAAAACAGTGGCGATACTGTAAACAGGTCGTCTGAAAAACGGAAAGAATGCTTGGTTTTTAATTTAATGCGATTTCGTTATATTCTGGATTGGGAGAGGGAGAAAGAAATGATGACGGAGTCGTGTTTTCAGACGACCTTTCCTCTTGATTATGCAAACAGGAGGCGTAAAAATATCAAAAAAATTACACAATAAAACAAATTCCAACACAACACATCATGAACCGTCTGCTCCAACACGCATTTACCCCCAATCAAGCCACATCCATAGGTCTGCTTGCCGTGGCCTTTTGAGTTCCGTCGTCGGGTTGATACGCGCCTTGAGCCTGCACATGGGGGCGGTCGGCGGTGCGGCGGTGATGTACAGCCTTTCCACTTTGTTGCTCTTGGCTATTTTCGGATTGCCGAATCTGCGGCAGTTCAGCCGCAGCTACCTTTTTGGGCAAGCATTTTTCGTCGGCTGCGAATTGTGCCTGTCTCTTTCCATCGGTTTTGCCGACAACGCACGCCAAGCGGTCGAAGTCGGCATGGTCAATTATCTTTGGCCGACGTTTACCATCATCGGCGCGGTTTGGTTTAACAAGCAGCCGGCAAAATGGTGGATAGGCATAGGCTTTGCCCTTTCGTTTATAGGCATCGCCACCGTTTTTAGGCGGTGACAGCGGATTCTCTTTGCCCGAGATTATCGGCAACGTCCGAACCAATCCGCTCAGTTACATCATGGCATTGTTGGACGCGCTGTTTTTGGGCGGCATACTGCACCCTGACCGCCAGAACCAAAGCGCAGGGGCAATGCCGTCGGTTTTTCTTCCTCCTCGTCTCCTGCATCCTGTGGGCAAAAATATTTCGCAGGCGGCTACGGCAGCCTTCATTTCGATACCGGCGCCATACTTTATGCCGTTGCCGCCGCAGCCTGCATGGGATTGGGCTATGCGGTTTTGGAACATCGGCATTTCATGCGGCAATATGACCGTTTTGGCAGGCGCTTCCTATTTTCATTCCCATTTTTCTGCTCTCATTTCCTCCGTCCTGCTCAATGCGCCCCTGTCTGTACAGTTTTGGCAGGGGCGCGATTATCGTCTGCATCGGCTCAGGCGTGTGCTGGCTTGCGACGCAGAACTTCAGTTTTCAGACGAGGTCGAATAGTTTGGCCTTTACATCAGGTTTTTGAAAATATCAAAAGGTCGTCTGAATATTTTTCAGACGACCTTTTATGTATTTTCAGCCAAATTTTATTACCATGTCTTTTCATATATAGGTTAAACATGAAATTTAAATATTATATTATTTCTTTATTTTTCTCGTTGTTTTTGCATTCTTTTTGGCAGGTATTTTTATTGCTCCCTATGGCTTGAATTTTTAAAAGGTGAGGAGCAATCTTTCAATGAGGCAACAATGCTGATTTCCTCCCCTAATAGAGGAGAAAGAAAGATTAAGCTTGAAACAGGATTAAGATCATACTGGCTATCTTGTTACGGACTTGATGATTTATGTAAAATGGAAAATATAAATAAAAGATTCCCTATAACAAATGCAAAAATATTATTATTAAACCCCAATGAAACAAACTTTTTAAAATGGCGTTTTAGTTTCGTATTACAAAAATGATATATTTTATTCAAACAAAAATAACGAAGGATGTGAATTTACTTGCAATATTAGCTTCTAACTCAGTATTTTTGTTTAAAGTTGGCAGTATTCTTTTTTATTACTTTCTCTTTTTCTTTTTCATTAAAAGAGTTTAATCAAGGCGCGTTATTCAGAAGGTGCGGCATTTGGGTGGTCAGAACAAGACGGCTGATTCCTCGATAAATTCAGCAGTTTCTACAAAATCAGGGGATGGGAATGGCAAAATTTAAGCGTTATTAGCGAGATGACATAAATTCCTTTTAGTCTGGGTTGTCTGTCCGGAAAAGGACTGTGTGGAGATGTTTTATCCGAGTTTGCTATATAATCGCGCCATCTTTGATGGAACAAACATCGTCTGAAAGAACGTCTTAATTTTCAGACGACCTAAAATAAAAACCGACATACAAAGGGGCCGAACCATGTTTCACAGCATCAATGCCTATACCGGCGAAACCCTTTGCCGCCGTCCTGCGCAGAGTTATGCCGAGTTTGCACAAGGGGATTGGTAGCGTTGAAGGTGCGCCAGCAGGCTGTTTGCGCGGTTGGGTGTAACCGGACGGACTGCTTTGCTGCAAGCCTTTGCCGAGCGTTTGGCGCAAAACAAGGAGTGGCTTGCGGAAATGGTTTGTGAAGAAGTCGGACGCTGCCTGCATGAATGCCGTGCCGAACTGGATAAATCGGTCGAGACTCATCCGATATTACGTCCGCCTTGCCCCCGAGTTGCTGGCGCATAAGACCATTGCCACGCAGGCGAGCCTCAGTCAGGTGCGGTTTGAGCCGTTGGGCGTTGTGCTTGCCATCATGCCGTGGAACTATCCTGTCTGGCAGGTTTTGCGTTTTGCTATTCCTGCCCTGTGTGCGGGAAATGCTTGTGCCGTCAAACCTGCGCCTAGCGTGGCGCGGGTCAGTGCTGCGCTGCTGGAACTGGTTTCAGACGACCTCCCGTTGATTGGCGCATGGTTGGACAACGACGATACGTTGAAAGCCATTGAAGACACCGATGCGATGGCGTTTACCGGCTCGACGCGTACCGGCCGCCTGCTCGCCGCCCATGCGGGAATGCACCTCAAAAAAAACGTCCTCGAACTCGGCGGCAGCAACCCCTTCATCGTCATGCCCGATGCGGATCTCGAACGTGCCGCCGTCGAAGCTTGTTATTCGCGTTTCCGCGACGCGGGTCAGTCTTGCAACGCAGCCAGACGAATCGTCGTAACCGAAGCCGTTGCCGACCGCTTCATCCCCCTGTTTCTTGCCGAGATGCGCCAAAGTGCAGACGGGCGATCCCAAAGACCCTGCAACCACGCTTGCCCGCTGCACCGTGAAGACTTGCGCGCAAACGTACACGCTCAGGGTACAGGACGCAGTCGCACACGGTGCGCAGGTTCTGACGGGCGGTTTCATTCCCGAAGGAAAGGGGCTGGTTTTACCCGCCACCGTGTTGGACAAAGTGAATCCCGACTGCCGCGTTTGGAATGAAGAGGTTTTCGGGCCGGTTGCCATGATTTTGCGGGCGAAGGACGAGGAACACGCCGTCGCCCTTGCCAACGATACGCCCTACGGACTGGGCGCCAGTATCTATACCGCCGATACCCGCTGCGCTTGGGCATTTGCCGAAAAATCCAAAGCAGGCTCGGTCTTTATCAACCGCCACACCAGCAGCGACCTGCGCCTTCCCTTTGGCGGCGTCAAAGCCTCAGGTTACGGACGGGAATTGTCTGAATTCGGGTTGTATGAATTTGTGAACGTGAAAACGTATTGGCAGAAATAAGGAAGGATTGAAAAAGGTCGTCTGAAAACGCGGGATTGTCTATGTTGCGTTTTCAGACGACCTTTTTATAGTGGATTAACTTTAAACCAGTACGGCGTTGCCTCGCCTTGCCGTACTATCTGTACTGTCTGCGGCTTCGTCGCCTTGTCCTGATTTAAATTTAATCCACTATAAGATGGAGGATTGACCGAAATCGCTGCGCGTCAAGCATCCACTGTAAAGAACAAGGTTTCTTGTTTTTAAATCATTACCGTCGGCATCGGTCAAATCGGCGTGTGCTGCGGAAAAATTTGATAACTGCAAGACTCAGGCTGCCGGTATCGGTCAGCGCGGTATTGATGATTTGTCCAGCTTCTTCGCCTCCGTTTTGAACGGCAACGCCTGCTGCTTCCAACGAATCGCCCCGCAAAACCGCCAGTCCGCGTTTGACTTGTCCGCGATATTGGGCGCGGGCGATGATTTCCTGTCCCGGATAGCAGCCTTTTTGAAATGTACGCCTCCGATGATGTGTTGGTTGAGCATTTGGGCAACGGCAGTTTCTTTTGGTCGCCGTCGAAATCCATGCGTAGCCGCTGCGGATTTCGTGCAGATTCCAAGCGTTTTCGGCTGCCGCGTCATATTCGGGCAGAAGCCCGGCTTCGCCGATTTTCAGACGACCTGAATGGGGCAGGGGTAATGGTGTATACCCATTGTCTGCTTGGGCAGGAAAGGATGAGAGCAGGTTCGCCTGCGGGGAGCGGGGAGGCAGTTTCGTCCAGCTCGCCTGCGACGGCAAAATCGGGCAGCAGTTCAAAGATGACTTTGGCTCTCAGGACAAACATGCGCAACCGTTTGACAATGGCTTCGATCAAATCCTGCGCCATAATCAGCAGCAAGTCTTCTCCTCGGTTGAGGACAATCATATTTGCCAGCACGCGTCCTTTCGGGGTGTTGTAAGTGGCATAACATGCGGTATTTTTCGTTCAGATGGTTGATGTCGTTGGATAATTGGCCGTGAAGAAAGGAGGCTCTGTCCTCCCGCTGACTCGGACGACACCAAAAAAATGGCAGGCGGGTTTGCATGTGGAATCCTTTGTCGGGTAGCAATGGAATAGTTCGATATTATAAGAACAAACGCTTGATGAAAAAAAGCCGTTGAGTATAGGAAAAAAGCGTACAGAGGTCGTCTGAAAAGGTTTCAGACGACCCATTTTATTCTGATTAAAAGGAAAAATCGGCTAAAATGACGGCGCTTTTTCTTTAGGATGAGAGTGATTTCAAGATGATTCAGTTATACGGCATTCCCAATTGCGATACGGTGAAAAAAAGCCCGCAAATGGTTGGAAGAACATGGTGTTGATTTTTCAATTTGTGGATTTTAAAAAGAAGCCGCCGCAAGTTGACACGATAAGCAAATGGTTGGAGCAGATACCGCTGGAGGTTTTATTGAACAAACGCGGTACGACGTGGCGCAAGCTGGATGGGCAAGCCCAAGCAGCTGCGACTACTACCGATGGCGCGATTCGATTGATGGCGGAACAGCCCAGCATCATCAAGCGGCCGGTTTTGGAAAAAGGAAGGGCGGTTTTTCGTCGGCTTTTCCGAAGAAAACTACCAAGAAATTTTTTTCAAAAATAACACGATACGGCAGGATGGGGTCGTCTGAAAAAAATAAGTAGGGACAGCGTTCTGCCAAGAGTGCATAACAAGGCAAAAACGCGCTACAATGCGCGTTTGCTATTTTAACCATTACGTCTTCAGATAATATGTTTCCATACCGTTGAAAAAAATATAAAAACTCCGGCCCAGATTTTTGTTGGGTCTGATTGCGCTGACCTTCGTCGGCTTCGGTGTCAGCACGGTTGCTGCGCCCGGCTCTGATTTTTATCGTCAAAATAGGGGATGAAAAATCAGTGAGTATTCTTTGAATAATGAGTTGCAAGGTGAGCAGCTTCAAGGTCAAAGCCCGTCGCGGGGAGCCGTATTCCAATCTTTTGGTTCAACGCGCCTATCTGAAGGAAGGTGCCAAGCTGATGGGTGTGGAAGTTTCCCAAGAGCAGCTTAAACAACTGATCGTGGATGATCCTAACTTTCACGACCAAAAACGGTAAATTCAGCCAACAGATCTTTTCAAACTTCCTGAGCCAACGCCATATGACGGAAGACCAGTTTGTCGCCGACATCCGCGAACGGTATGCGTTGCAAAGTTTGATCAATTTGGTGCAAAAACGGTGCGATTATCAGCGATGCGCAAGCAGAGCAGCTGATTAAGCTGACTCAGGCGACCCGCGATATCCGTTCGGTAACATTCAATCCTGAATCCTTTGTTTCTCAAGTAAAAGTCGATGATGCCGCATTGAAGGCATATTATGAGGCGCACAAAAAGATTATCTGATTCCGCAAGGCGTGAAATTGGAATACATCGCCCTGAGTGCCAAAAGATTTGGCGGACAAACAGACCGTCAGCGAAGATGAAGTGAAAAAGCATTTGACGAGCAGGCGCCCCATCTTTTCGCCCCGCCGTGAAATTGCCCACATTTTTCTTCCCGGTGCCTCAAGATGCCGATGAAACGGTACGCGCGGCAATCAAAGCCGAAGCAGACAAAGTTGCGGCAGAGCTGAAAGCCAAGCCGGCCGATTTTGCTGATCTGGCGAAGAAATATTCAAAAGACACCGCATCTGCTTCCAAAGGCGGCAACTTAGGGCTATCTGTCTAAAGACGGCGGCTTGGGTACGAATTTGGAAAACGTGGCGTTCTCGCTGCCTAAAGGCGGAATCAGCGATGTGGTTCAAACACCGGTCGGCTACGATATCGTCCAAGTTTTGAATATCGAAGACAAAAGTGTCTTTAGAACATGAAAAAGCCCGTATCGAAGCCGATTTGAAGCTGAAAAAAGCTGCTTCCGAATTCAATTCGGCCAAAGAAAAGCTTTCTGAAGAAGCATTTAATACGCCAACTTCCCTGGCGGATGTTGCCAAGAAAACAAATCTGAAACTGGAAAGCCTGGATCAAGATTGGTTGACTCAAGCCAACGGTAAAGCGGCAGGTTTGCCCGATGCATTGATTAATGCTGCGTTTAGTGAAGATGTGTTGAAGAAAAAACACAATTCCGATTTGATTTCCATGGACAAAGATACGGTTTGGGTTATTCGTGTCAAAGAAGTCAGGGAAGAAAAAAACCGCACCTTTCGCTGACGTTCAAGAAGAAGTGCGTTTGGCTTATCTGCGCAGTGAAGCCGCAAAACTGGCCGATAAAAAAAGCCAAAAGAAGCCATCGAGGCTTTTGAAGGCAGGCAAGGCAGTTGACTTGAAATGGTCGGAAGTATCGAAATTGAGTGCGCAAGATGCACGCCGGACCATGGCACCCGAAGCGTATAACGAACTGATTAAAGCCCGTCCGCAAAATGGCAAACCTGCATACGCCATGCTGCTGGAAGGCATGCCGCTCCTGTAATTGTTGAAGTACAAAAATATTGCCGCGCCGGAAAATATCGCTTCCCAAGTGCCTGCTGCCAAACAAATGCTGGCGCAACAGCAGTCTGCCAACATTTTTGACGCATTGCTGCGTTATTTCAGCAAGGAAATCAAGCGCGAGCAAGGTGCGCAAAAAGTTGATAATTCAGCAGAGTAAGCTGGTGATGAACAGGGTAGGCGGCAATGATGGCAAACATGATTGCCCGTCTGCCTTAAACAGAATCAAACGGTCGGAGAAAAATCCGACCGTTTTCATTATATAATCAGCCTTTCTTGCCCCATCAATATATAGTGGATTAACTTTAAACCAGTACGGCGTTGCCTCGCCTTAGCTCAAAGAGAACGATTCTCTAAGGTGCTGAAGCACCAAGTGAATCGGTTCCGTACTATCTGTACTGTCTGCGGCTTCGTCGCCTTGTCCTGATTTAGTTAATCCACTATATATAGTGATTTCACTACTATACACATCCCAATTTTCCTTGTTTTTCGGTTAGAGGTCGTCTGAATACCATGAGCAAAGCTCCCGATGCTTTTACGCGGCTGATTAATGCCTTGAAAATTTTACCCAATGTCGGTCCGAAATCCGCGCAGCGCATGGCGCATCAATTGCTGCAAAGCAAGCGGGAGCAGGCGCAGGAGTTGGTTGATGCTTTGCAATACGCATTAAAGCAAGTCCAGCATTGCAGGATGTGCAACACATTTTGCGAAGGGAGTTTGTGTGATATCTGTTCTGACGAATCGCGCGACAAACACCGCCTGATGATCGTCCATATGCCGGCAGATGTTTCCAATATGGAAACAGCCAATTGCCATGACGGTTTGTATTTTGTGCTGATGGGGCAAACTCAGTCCCGCGCAAGGGATGGATGTGAGCGCCATCGCATTGGACAAACTGGTGGCAAGGTTGCAGAACGCTGATGTCGAAGAAATCATCATTGCAACAAACTTTACTGCCGAAGGAGATGCGACGGCGTATGTGTTGGCAGAATTGTTTAAAAACCTTCCATACAAAGTCAGCCGTCTTGCCAGAGGCATCCCTTTGGGTGGGGAGCTGGAATATGTCGATGCTGGAACTTTGGCGCAGGCCGTTTATGAAAGGCGCGCAATCAAGGAATAAACAATAAGGTCGTCTGAAAACGCGTTTCAGACGACCTTATTTCAAACAAAGCCGGTTTATTTGCAGCTTACGCCTTGAATTTGCGGAGTGTCGCCGCTGCCTACTTTAAAGGCACATTTGGTGGCGCTGCTGCGGACACGGTAACGACACCGCTGCCTGCGGTCAGGCTGACCGGTTCTTTAACACCCATGCCGACTGCGGTTGCGGCAAGTTTTTGCACGTCGGCAGCGGAATAGGACGTATTGTTTGAACTGATTTTTAATCTCCTTAGCCGCATACGCATTTGCACTGAATGCCAATCCGGCAGCGGCAACGGATAATGCTAAGAATTTTGTGATGTTCATTAATGGTTTTCCTTTTTGATGGCGGTAAACTTTACCGCGATTTCAGAATAAGGCCGAATAGATGATTGTGCAAGTTTTTTTCGACCGATTTTACGGTAGCCCTGAATAAGAAGACTTTGGTTTACAAATTGCGATGTCTCTATTCTCGGTCGTTTCGGCGTATTCAGACGACCTGTCGGTTTTACGGTACAATAGGCGTTTTTGACAAACGGATGAGGCATATAAATGGCTTCTTTAGAGACTTGGATAGGACTGCGCTATTTGCGGGCAAAAAAACGCAATGGCTTCATGTCGTTTATCACCGTCATTTCTATTGTGGGTATTGCACTCGGTGTGATGGCTTTGATTGTCGTATTGTCTGTCATGGCGGGCTTTCAGAGAGACATACAGGGGGCAGCTTTTTGAAAGTGGCTCCTCATGCCGAAATGGGTTATTACGATAACGGTAACGGTAAAAAGCTGGGAGAGTCTGCGCGAGATTATTAAAGGACGCAAAGAGGTGCTTCAGTCGGCACCTTATGTTTCGGGGCAGGCATTGCTGGCAAATGCGGGTGAGGTCCAAGGTGTTCAAATCCGCGGGATTTTGCCTGATGAAGAAAAAAAGATTGTTGAATACAGTAAAGAAATGCCTGTGGGCAGTTTTGATGATTTGAAGCCGGGCGAATTCGATATTATTTTTGGGACAGGATTTGGCTGAGACTTTGGATGTAAAGGTTGGTGAAAAATCACTGTCGTTACGCCTGAAGGCAACGTGACGCCTGCCGGTGTCGTACCTCGTCTGAAACAATTTAAAGTTGTCGGCTTGGTCAAAACCAAAAATCCATGAATTGAACAATTCTCTGGCATTGACACACATGAAAGACGCCCAAGTCTTGTACCGCCTAGATGAAAATGCGGCAGGCTTAAGATTGAAACTTGCCGATCCGATCAACGCGCCGTCGTTCACCGAAACACTGCTGCCGAAAAAATCTGCAAGAAGAAGTATGGTTGCGCGATTGGACGTACACCAACCGCAGTTATTTCGAGGCCGTAGAAATGGAGAAAAAGGGTGATGTTCATCATTCTGCTGCTGATTGTTGCCGTAGCCACCTTTAACTTGGTTTCTTCTTTTGGTCATGGCAGTTACGGAAAAAACAAGCCGATATTGCCATTTTGAGGACTTTGGGTGTCTCCCCGGGCAGTATTATGAAAATTTTTATGGTGCAGGGGCGTATTTTGCCGGGCTTTTTCGGCACCTTGACCGGTGTGATTACCGGTGTCACGCTGGCTTTTGAACGTGGGCAGTATTGTCAAACAGTTAGAGAGTTGGTTTGGTTTCCAATTCATCAAACCGCAAGTTTATTTCATCGATTATATCCCGAGTGACGTCAGTGTTCATGATGTTGTGCTGATAGCCTGCATTTCCCTGATTTTTGTCGTTTATCGCTACGCTCTATCCAAGCTGGCGTGCTGCAAGAACCCAACCGGCGGAGGCTTTGCGCTATGAATAAAGTAGTTTTGAAATGCGATAATGTCAGCAAAAGCTACAAAGACGGTCAATTGAATGTCAATGTTTTTGAATCAGTTGAGGCTCGAAGTCGCTCGAGGGTCAAAGCGTCAGCATTATCGGTTCGTCCGGTAGCGGCAAATCGACCTTGATGCACATTTTGGGCGGCTTGGATAAACCGACTTCCGGCAGCGTGGTGCTGATGGGGCAGGATTTGGGTCAGTTGGGACAGAAACAACTGGGTCTGCTGCGCAATCAGTATTTGGGTTTTGTGTACCAGTTCCACCATTTGCTGCCTGAATTTTCCGCTTTGGAAAACGTCATGATGCCGCTTTTAATCGGCAAGATGAAAAAGCCGAAGCAGAACAGCGTGCGGTTGAAATGTTGGAAAAAGCGGGTTTGAAAAAAAGCGCATACAGCACCGCCCCAGCGAGCTTTCCGGTGGCGAACGCCAACGTGCCGCCATTGCGCGCGCGCTGGTAACACGTCCCAAATGTTTGCTTGCTGACGAGCCGACAGGCAATCTTGACCGTAAAAATGCGCAAAATGTACTGGATATGATGCTGGATCTGAAATCCGAGTTGAATACCAGCCTGATTGTGGTCACGCATGATGACGAGTTGGCAGTCCGCTTTGAACGGGTTATGTTGATGCACGACGGACGCTTGGAAGAGCAGTAACTATCCGGCAAATACGCAAAGGTCGTCTGAAAAAGCAATTGATGCTTTTTCAGACGACGGCGGATTCGGATTTGAAGTGCAACTTTCCATAACAGAAAAAGACCAGTATGCGGTAGCATACCGGCCTTTCCTGCAATGCAACACATTAACATCCTTATCCGCCAAAGAAAAACACTTGGTTACGAAACGCCAAGTGTTTTATTCT